>TARA_R110002126_G_scaffold86592_1_pt1 | contig 120489 bp, 116 predicted proteins | sample TARA_R110002126 | Tara Oceans TARA_R110002126 (sample SAMEA4397536) | marine metagenome | biome: Polar Biome; feature: [DCM] deep chlorophyll maximum layer (ENVO:01000326); material: water (ENVO:00002006), including particulate matter (ENVO:01000060) such as... | depth 30 m
ATCAGTGAAGACTTCCGGAAAGCTACCGTCTTTGTGGCGATTACGCAGATTGGATGTGCTGACGCGAAGCAAGCCAGCAACTTCGGTTGAGCTGAAGCGCCTGAGGAATTTTCGCTCTTCGGGCTGGAAAGCTATCTTCATCTGCCGGTCAAGAGATTCAGCAAGATTGTCTGCAAAGGCTCCGATATCAGAAGAACCTATACCTTGCGCATAACCTGTGTTTTGTTCATTCATCTACTGCCGCCTGTCATGGCCTTTATTAAGGCTCTTCGCTCTTCTGACGACCCAAGGTGCGTCTGACGCGCTTTGTCGTCAAAATGGGAATGCCATGAAAGAGTGGGTCCGGCAAGAAAAATCTATATGTAGTGCAATAGTTATCCACAGCAGCAATCAGGTCTGCGCATGAGGATGGCTACAATATACTGATAAATATGTGTATTTCTATTTTTCGCTCGAATTTCCAGTGGATAACGCAACTCTTCAGATTGGCGACGGTTGGGACTATTGATTTTTTCCTTAAGCTATGATTCTTCGAGATTTTTGTATGACGAATGTCAAATTGTTGTCGGAAATATCCCGTAACGGGTGCCCACGGTACTTGGCTATGAGACCAAATTCTAACTTTCGTGCACTTCAAGTGCGAGAAGGTTAGAATATTCTTGCTGGATCGTAGAAAAACGTCCGGGAAGTTGGATTGACCAAATGATACACGAGAGCACACCTCTTGCGCAGAAGGAGAGGTTCCTAATGCGCAAATGGTGTGCCTCCAATAGTCGAATGGTGGGTTCCCAAATTCGAACCAAATCTTTCAGTCTGAGTGGCTAGTTCCTAGCTAAAGCCCTGCCGCCTTGGTCAGGTTCACGCGGAACCGATCCCGTCGACGTTGATATCGGCGGGTCATCTCTGCAGAAGCGTGGCCCAGTTGTTTCTGAACGTACCGCTCATCCACTTCGGCTGAACTGGCGAGGCCCGCCCGTAGGGAATGCCCAGAAAACAGCGCCAAACATTCTGCCTCAGGCAAATCACCACGGATACCTGCATCCAGCACCGTGCGCTTGATCAGTCGGGCAACGTGTTTATCGCTTAGCCGTGCTTTATGCGCATTCTTTCCATCGCGTGTAGTGCGGACAAACACTGGGCCGAAATCGATCTTGGCGAAGTGTAGCCATTGTTCGAGTGCGTGCACCGGGCAAGTCTGGCTAGACGATCCGCGGCCGATCTCGACCTCACGCCAGCCGGTTTTGGCGTTCAGTGTGAGCAGGGCACCATCCTCGAGGATCTCGATCCAGCCACCACTGTCGGGTGTGTCGTCCTTACCAACGTCAAGGCTGACGATTTCGGAGCGGCGCAGACCACCCGCGTACCCCAGAAGTAGGATCGCCCGGTCGCGCAACCCCCGCAGATCAAAAGGTAGGGTGGCCACCATGGCCAGGATGTCTTCCGGTAGAATCGCCTCTTTCTGCACCGGGGGGCGCGCATGCTTTCGTTTTATCCCGGCGAGCACGGTGGCGATATGTCGGTTCTTGCGATCGAGGGTGAAACCGCGTTGCGCATAGTTCCAAGCAAGGCCTGATAGTCTGCGGTCGATCGTCGAAACTGAAAGGGCAGGGGAGCCATTGGTTGGAGCGGCGAGGTCTACCAGATAAAGGCCGATCATCTCTGGGGACGGTGGCATCGGCTCCGCACCTTTCATCCGGCACCAGCGCGTAAAATGCGCCCAGTCTTTCGCATAGGCCTTCAGCGTGTTCTCCGAGGCTGCTTGTTTTGCGTAGTCTCGCGCGGTCTCGACCAGCCGATCGAGCGTGCCAGAACCAGCCACAAGGTCTGGAAGGTTGAGAGACTTAGAACCGCGCCCGCCGTGCGGGTCTCTCTCGTCGTCCTCGTTGGGCGAGGATGTATTTGCTGGCTCTGAGCTCGATTTCTCGGTGTTTTTAAACTGTCGTTCTTGTTCCATGAGTGGACACTAACGTATTGATTTTATTGTGTTCATGTTCTTGTTTCATTCCCGGATCATAGTTTCTTTATCGGACATAAGACACCTATTATCCGGGTTTGGCCATGGTGGATCGATCAGACATCAACGCCGTCGACGATGCTGCTTGGGAACAGGCGGTCGCGCGAGAAGCTGTGATCCGTCGGCTTGCAAGCAAGACACCGCCGAACCGAGCAGAATTCCTTAAGGCATGCCGTGATCTTGGTCTCAAGCGTTCTCGCCTCTACGAGTTGATCTCAGCGTACAAGGCGCGCCCGGTCGCCAGCTCATTACTGGCGGCTCAGGTTGGGACACCGACGGGCAGCCGTCGGCTGCCTGACGAGATCGAAGCGGTGATTTCGGGGGCGATCGAGGAGTTCTACAAGTCCCTCCAGAAGCCAAGCATCAACGCCCTGCAAAAGGAGGTACGCAGGCGGTGCAGTCAGAGGGGTCTACGTCCCCCGTGCTGGACCACGCTGCGGGACCGTGTGGCGGCGATAGATCCGGCCGAACTCACGGCGGCGCGTGAGGGCGCTAAGGCTTCTCGCCAGCGCCATCACCCAGTGCCAGGCAGCTATCAGGTCGAACGGGCCTATGAGGTGGTTCAGATCGACCACACGCTGGTGGATGTCATTGTCGTGGACCGGGTTCATCGGAAGCCTTTGCAACGGCCCTGGCTGACGCTCGCCATCGACGTCGCCAGCCGTATGGTGGCAGGGTTCTATCTGACGCTGGAGCCTCCGTCGGTGTTGTCGGTGGCACTGGCCATTCAGCATCTGGTGCAGCCCAAACTCGACTGGCTGGAGGGCTTGGGTATTGATGCGGACTGGCCCGCAGAGGGATTGCCGGAGACCATTCACGTCGACAATGCCAAGGAGTTCCGCTCAAAGGCGATGAAGCGGGGCGCCGAGGAGCACGGGATTTCGCTGCAGTACCGGCCGATAGGGGCGCCGCATTACGGCGGTCACATCGAGCGGCTGATCGGCACGATGATGGGGGCGGTCCATCTGCTGCCGGGCTCGACCTTCAGCAGCATCAAGGACCGTGGCGACTACGATTCCGTGAGCAAGTCGGCGATGACTCTCGACGAGCTGGAGCACTGGCTGGCGCTGGAAATCACCCGTTATCATGCTGAACGGCACCGTGCGCTCGGGATTCCGCCGGTTGCGGCTTGGAACGAAGCCTATGAGCGACGCGAGGCACCTTTGCGTCGGCCTTACGATCCGGAGGGGTTCCGGATAGATTTCCTACCAAGCACGGAACGCATGGTGCGCCGTGATGGCATCCATCTCTTTGGCCTGCGGTATTGGGACGATGTCTTGAGCCTCTGGGCGGGTCGGCAAGACCGCCAATTGCGCGTGTCTTATGATCCGCGCGATCTCTCGACGATCTTTGTGCTTGGCCCGGAAGGCCAACGCTATCCTGTGCGGTTTGCGGACCTGCGCCATCCGTCCATCACCCTTGCGGAACATCGCCGTGCGCAGGCGATTTTGCGCGAACGCGGGCGCGCGCTCGAGGACGAAGACCTTATATTCGCGGTGATCGAGGAACAACGCGCCCTGGTTGATGCTGCCAGCAGCAGGACACGGGAGGCCAGGCGATTTTCTGAAAGACGGGACCGAGCGCTTGATGGGGTAGGGGCCTACGAGGCTCTGGACGCCGGTCCGGAGCCCAGGGAAAGCGAGAGCGTGCTCAGGGATCACCCGGGGTTCGAAGTTGAGGAATGGTCGTGAACGAAGGCACCGCATTTGCACATCTCGATCCGACCTACCGCCGGTTTGCGGCGCTGCCGGATGATGAGCGCATTGTCTGGATCCGGGCCGACCGCTGGATCGGTTTCGATCAGTCCGGGGCCGCTCTGGCACGTCTGGAGAACCTGTTGACCTATCCACCGCGTGACCGGATGCCATGCCTATTGATCTACGGCGACACCGGTATGGGCAAGACCAAGATCGTGCGCAAGTTTGAACGCGACCACCCGCCGAAGTTCAGCCAAATCACCGGCGTTGACCACCGCCCGGTGGTTGTCGCGCAGGTACCATCCGAACCCATCGAGCGCGATCTTTACCGAGAACTTCTGGCCAGCATGGGCGCGCCGGCGATGACAGGCGGTACTCTCGCCCGCGAGAAGGATATCTGCCGGTCGCTGCTGCGGACCGTAGGGGCGAAAATGATCATTCTCGACGAGGTGAACGGCATGCTGGCCGGCACCTTCCGTCAGCAGCGGATTTTTCTCAATGCGATCCGGTTTCTGGCCAATGACCTGCGGATTCCACTGGTTTGTGCCGGAACGGACCTGGCTCGGCAGGCCCTGCTGACCGATGCACAACTGGCCGAGCGCTTCGAGGCGTTCCATCTCAAGCCCTGGCAGAACGATGCCGCCTTCGCCGGGCTCCTGAAAAGTTTCGAACGCATTCTGCCCTTGCGCGAGGCATCCGATCTGATCAGCGGGGAGGCCAGAGAACGGATTCACAAGCTGACCTCCGGTGTGACGGCGCGCATCTTCCGCCTGATCGAGACGGCGGCGGAAGATGCAGTTCGGTCGGGCAAGGAGCGCCTCGACGCGGATAGTTTTGGGGACAATCTGGTGCTGCCGCTGGTTTCGATGACCCAGACCGCTCGGCGGCGGGGCAAGCCCGTGCAACAACGGGTCGGGGCATGATGGTGTCGGCCCGACTGCCCGTCGCGCCGCGTCCGTTCATGGACGAACTGCTCTCGTCCTGGATGGCGCGGGTTGCCGCGCGCTACGGGTCGGAGGCTCTTGAGCTGGTGGTGTACCTGGCGGGGCAGGGGGGTAGGAACGCAGGCGCGCGGCAGGTTGACGATGTGGCGCCGGATATGGAGTTGCTCAGGCTTTGGGCTAAGGCCTGCAGGGTCGATCCGGAACGGCTTTGTCGCAGGTCACTGGCTTCCCGATATCCTGATCGGCCGCAGGATTGGTTTCTGACCGAGACAGTGCCGGTCTGTCTTGCCTGTTTCGATGCGGATGTCGCTGCCCGTCGAGATGGCTATTTGCGGGGGCATTGGCGATTAGCAGAGCAGGTGGTTTGCCCGCCGCACCGGACCATGCTCCTGGACCGCTGCCCCGCCTGTCTCGGCCGCCTAAGGCTTTCCTTTCGCATGCTGAATGGCCTGCTGCGCCCCTTCTGTCGCAAGTGCGATGCCATTCTGACCGGCGGGGGAGGGGAGACAGAGGACCCTTTGAAGGCAGATTTCGCCGCAGGCGTCCTCGATCTCCAAAGCCAGATCAGCCGGATCGTCAGAGGTAATCCAGGCCGTTTTGATCGTCTCGAGCATGCAATTCGCACTCTTTGGGCGCCACTTGATCGTGACGGTGCGGCCCGGCCCGTCCTCGCGCTTTGGTACGATGAATCGGGGTGGAATTGTCCCTACGAGGCCCGCGCGGCCGTCGGTCGGTCTGCGCCTCTTCAGCACCTATCAGTGAGCTGGCGGGCTCTGACGCTGGTGATCTTGCATGATCTCTTTGGAGCAGATCTGGTGCCCGGCGCTGTCCTGCCGGAGGCCGCCCTCGTCCTGTTCCAGCGTGCCGCCCCATTGCCGTGGCTCACGGATGGGCCTGATCTACGGACCGGCAAAGGAAAGCGCACGATTGATGCGGGAGCAGAGCGAGTCCACAGATTGAGCAAGAGGCGTGTCCACCGGTTAAATGGAAATTTCGAGGGCGAGAGGCGATTTCGGCCGAATCCACCCATGAAACTAAAACGACATTTGCATGCCGCTAAGCATATAATCCTATGTCCGATAATACAAACTTATTGGACATAAAGAAAGGCTGCAAGGCGAGGCGGTTTCTACACTATATTGTGGCAAAAAGCGCCGGTACAGGTTAGTGTTGTGGTGTGACCTATCAGCCCGCAACCATCTCGAACGACTTGATGACCCTACCGAAGCTGCCCGTTTGGGTCACGTCAGGGCGGGCAGAAACCCTTGAAACTGTGGCTTTTAGGTCTGGGGCAGTGCTCACGGTGCTGGATGCGCTGGTCTCTGATCCGCACCATGGTGTGCCGCTGAAGTTGCTGGCCAATCGTTTGGCGCTGAGTGCCGCGACGGCGACCTCGAAACTGGAAGGACGACTGGCGCGAGAGGAAGATATCCGCGACGCCTATCACCTGACGCCCCCCGGCGAGAGGACCGGACGGAGACTTGCTGGCGTTCTGGCGCGATGCTGTGTCGCTGCGATTGAAGGGCAAAGAGTGGCGCGCAGACTTAGTAGAGCTCGTTGGTCCGAATTTTGAGGGTAACGCCGCAGGCTGGATTGGAACTGGGATTGATCGTACCGAGCCGCACGGTCCGACGTCGTTTTTGTGATCGGCTCGTCGAGTTGGGCGTGGCGCGGGAACTGACCGGACGGGCGACCTTCCGTCTTTACGGAATTGCACCATGAACGTCGCGGCCAAGCGGAAACATGTGAAGAGGGAGCCATCGGTTGCCTGGATGCGCAGCGCAGAGGCGGCAAAATGGCCGTCGAGAATTTTGTCCTCGCTGACATTCCCGTTGGCAAAGAAACGGTAGGGGGCCTTGGTGTTCGAGCAGTCTTGGAACGCGGCCGGCAGCGATTTTCCCGGCCGTTCCCCGAGCGCGCCGAGCATTGCCTCAAGCCGCCTGTTCAGTCGGGCATCACCCAGATCGCATCCGGCAGTTTCCGTTCCCACCCAATTCTGTCCCATGTCCGCACCTCAATCATTTGGTGCCACCTGACGAATCATGATCGGTTTCTCTGTGGCAAGACCAAGTTTGACAGGTGAATCAATTCGTCGCACCGAACTTATGGGTAACTGCAAGACCAATCGGGCGGTTACAATACTCTGGCCAGAGGCCGATACGGAACTGGTTGAACCAGAATTGCTCGTCTGCCAGAGGCTCGATAGGGGCATTCAACATCGCCTGGCAGCCTTCCCGCGCAAGGACTGCGTGAGCATGTAGGTCGGGAACCCGCGCCGCAGAACAGGGTCTGAAAGCCATCGCGCGCGTCCGGCGATGTCTCCCATGTGCGGGAGAACTGGAAGCCACCGTGCCACATGACCAGTGGCAGGCTGAGCGCCTCGGCTGGGGTCTGGTAGAAAACCTGTGCATGGTCGTCGAGAATCGTCTGACCGGCGGGCAGCTCGGGCCGGCTCACGTCGAAGATTCCCGGTTTCTTACGAAGTGCACCGCCGACAGAAAAGCTGCCCTGGTCCGCAATGACGAATGGGCCGGAGAGCCCAGTCATGCGATCCCCTTGGAGTCGAGGAAGGCCTCCATGATATCCGCGATCTCGACGTTGTTGAGATCCGAGAGTGGGAAATTCGCGTTCCCCTTCACCCCCTGCTCGGGCAGGACAAAAAGGCTCGCGTCGCCGCCGTGCCGGTTGATCGCATCGACTCATTTCCGGGCCATGATCACTCGGACACGCCACCGATCATGCCCTTCGACCTCGGTCCATATGCTCTCCCGCAAGATCATTTTAGAGCTTTAGGCTCATGGAAAAATCGGTCTAGCGCCGGTTGGCTGCCGTCACGGCTCTACGTGCCATGACGGCAGCAAGATGCGCCCGATAGTCGGATTGGGCGTGCATGTCTGCACTGAGGGAGTTTGCATCGGGCTCAAGACCTTCGAGCGCATCGGGATCGAAGTTTTCAAGGACCGCTTCGGCCTCATTCCAGCGGAAAACGCCCTCTTGTCCGCATCCGGTCACGGCGACGCGCGGGCCCTCGGATGTAAGTGCCGCGCAGACGCCGACCAGCGCATAGCGAGACGCAGGGTTGGGAAATTTGGCATAGGCCATGCGCAGCGGTACGGGAAAGCTGATCGCGGTTACGATCTCGCCCTCAAACAGTGCGGTTTCGAAAAGCCCGACAAAGAACGCCTCGGCCAGAATCTCGCGCCGGTCGGTGTGGATTGTCGCGCTCAACGCAAGGCAGGCACCAGGATAGTCTGCGGCGGGGTCGTTATTGGCAACCGATCCGCCGATGGTACCGCGATGACGCACATGCGGATCGCCTATGTTGCCTGCCAGTTCGGCAAGGCCAGGGATATTTGCATGCACGATGTCCGAGCCGGCGACCTCAGCATGGCGCATCATGGCCCCGATGCGCACTACGCCGCCGTCGCAGGTGATGCCGCGAAGTGCCTCGATCCGGCTGATGTCATGGATGGCCGATGGTGCCGCGAGGCGCTGCTTGAGGGTAGGGATCAGCGTCTGTCCGCCCGCCATTAGGATTGCGTCCTCGTCCTCTTTCAATGCTGCAACTGCAGCTTCGAGATTTGCGGCCTTGTTATAGGAAAATTCGTACATCCGCGCTTCCTTTAGTCTGCTTGCCGCATCTCGGCCGCACCCGAGATAATCGCCTTGATGATGTTGTGGTAGCCGGTGCAGCGGCAGATGTTGCCCTCCAACTCTTCGCGCACCGTGTGTTCGTCCAGGTCAAAGCCCTTGCGTTGTACCAGATCGACCGCCGACATCACCATGCCGGGGGTGCAATAACCGCATTGCAGCCCGTGATGGTCGCGAAACGCCGCCTGCATCGGGTGCAGGGTGTCGCCGTCTGCCAGCCCTTCGATCGTGGTAATCGCGGCCCCGTCACAGGCGGCCGCAAGGGTGGTGCAGCTTTTGACCGCCAGCCCGTCGATATGCACGACACATGCGCCACATTGGCTGGTGTCGCAACCGACATGGGTTCCGGTCAATTTCAGAGTGTCCCTCAGAAGCTGAACCAAAAGCATGCGCCCTTCGATTTCAGCCGATGCGGGTTTTCCATTCACGGTCATGGTTATGCTTGTCATGGGCTTCCTCGTATTCGGGCCTTTGGCCAAAATAGGAGTTTTCGCCATTTTTGTCAAATAATATAAATGATTAATAATACAATAGAACCATAACGATTGTCGCCAGCAACCTCGTCGCAAACAAGGCAAAGCCAATGCACCAAGCTGCCCTAACAAGACATAGTCGGCTGGGGCGCGTTAATGTCGTCACGTGAAGCACGTTCGGGCGTCTGCGTCAGCGGTGGCTTTGGATCGCTGCGTTGATGAAATCTGGAAGCGTGGTTGCCCGCCTTGTGGCAAGGTCCACAGCAACGAGGCACTGCGTGCCCGTTGCAACAAGCCGTCCTGACCGCGTGTATAGCCGATGCGCGATGTTGAACGACTTTCCCGAGGCCGAGGCAAGGTCGGATACTGCCTGCAACATCTCGCCCGGGCTACAGCGGTCGTGCAGATCGACACGGAATTCAACCGCCATTCGGCTGATGCCATGGCCCGAGATGAATTCGGGCGTAAAGCCGATCTGGTTCATCTTTTTATGAGAGCCCATGACCACAAGCCGGACAATATTTTCGAACGTCAGCGCGCCCGTGTGATCGCAATCAAGTGGCCGCACCGGACCCAGTTCGACCGTGACGGGGTCGGCTGCCGCCTCCTGTGCGGTCAGGCCGATGCCGCGAGGCAAGGCAATGGCCAGTTCTTTCGCAGGTGCCTCAGGCAGTGCGCGCAAGGGGCCGGCAGGGCGGTCCAGAGCAGTGGCCGACAGCCTGCCGTCGCTGGACAACAGATGCAGAACATGGCCGTCAAAAACGCCTCCGCCGATCACCAGGCTGCGTATTTCGACCGGTGCCCCCGCCATCAGTTCGCCGTGAAACCGCATGTGCCGCGCATCGATGCAGCCCGCGCCGATGCTGCGGCCTTCGGGTGTCTCGGCGACGGTTTCCGCCGCAAGTTGAAAGCCGCGCGCATAGAACCGCGTGTTCCAGTGGTTGTTGGTGTCGCATTCCCAACGTTCGACGCGGCTGTGGTAGGTGGGCAGGCCAAGGCAGGCCAGTTTTGCGGGGTTCATCGCAGTGATCTATCCGGTGGCACGGGTCTATGCCCGCGTAGTAAACATTTAGATGAATATACGGGGGAGCGTTTTCCAGTGTCAAGCACGATGCTGCGCGCGGTCGCGTTCAAGCCGCAGGCTGACCTGCCTGCGAAAGCCCTTTGACACTCTTAATGATATATATCAATGTGCGGTGAAAATCACCTAATCAGGAGCGGAAATCATGCGTGGAGTTGTCTTTAGAGGAGCGCGCAAGCTGGAAACGCTGCGCATTGATGATCCGGTGCCCGGCCCAAAAGAAGTGGTGGTCGAGATGAAGGCCTCGGGGATGTGCGGCAGTGACCTGCATTATTATCGCGGCGATCCCGTCGCGATGATGAAAGCGCGAGGCGAAGCAAGTCTTGCGGCGCGCGGCATCGACCCCGAAGCACCGGTAATCGCCGGACACGAACCCTGCGGCGTGATCGCGGAACTGGGGGCAGGGGCAGACCCGCGGTTCAAGGTCGGGGACCGCGTTATGATCCACCATTATGACGGCTGCGGCTGTTGTGGCAGTTGCCGCACCGGATGGACCCAACTGTGCGACGAGGGTGTGACCACCAATGGCGTGCTGCGCCACGGCGGCCACGCGGATTACATCAAGGTCAGCGACAGTCAGCTGGTGCATCTCCCCGAGGAGATTTCCTTTGTCGGCGGGGCCGCGGTGTCTTGCGGCACCGGCACGGCCTATGGCGCGATGGTGCGGCTGGACCTGTCGGCGCGCGACACATTGGCGGTGTTCGGGCTGGGGCCGGTCGGGCTGTCGGCGGTTCAGCTCGCCTCGGCCATGGGGGTCGAAGTGATCGGCGTCGACATCAGCGCCGAACGCGTCGCCAAGGCACGCGCATTCGGTGCCGCCCATGCCATCGACGGCAGCAAGCTGGACGCGGTCGAGGAAATTCACAAGTTGACCGGCGGGCGCGGCGCGACCTGTGCCATGGAATGCGCCGGCGGCGAGATCGCCAAGCAGCAAGCCGTTCGGGCGACCGCGCCGTGGGGCCGCATCGCGCTGGTGGCAATCGGCGGCAACCTGAACGTGGACGGCATGAAGGACATCATTGCCAAGCAGCGCACCTTGATCGGCAGCTACACGTTTTCCTTCACCGGAATGACTGAGTGCGCGCGGTTCATCGCCAGCCACGGCGTCGATCTCGATCTGCTGTTTTCGGATCGTTGGTCCTTGGATCAGGCCGAAGAAGCCTACATCGATTTCGACAAGCAGACCGGCGGCAAGGGCGTGTTCGTCTTTTGACACAAGGGGCGGGGAATCCCCCGCCCTTTTCCTTTTTATGCACTCAGGTCCAGAGCCAGCACGGCGGCCGAGCCATGCACCAGCGCCTCGTTGCGGGCGGCAGCTTCTGGAAAGATCTGTAGCGCGTAGAATTCGGTAAGTCTGATGCGGGCCATGGCCTCGGGTCCGGCGGTTCCATCGGTGATCTCGCGGGCCGAGGCCAGCGCCGCATCGCCCATGCACCACATCCCCAGTGCGATTCCGAAGACCTCAAGCACATTGCCAGCGGCGGCCAGCGGCAGCTCATTCTCCGATGCGGCCAGTAACCAGTCGGTGGTTTGCGACAACATATCGGCCGCATTGCGCACCGATTGCCCCAACATCTGCCAGTCTGCCTTGGGGCCTGTGCCAGTGCAGGCGGACAGCTTTTCCGCGCTGATGCGGATTTCGGCTGCCAGTTCGGCCACGGCGCGGCCTTCGTCGCGCAGGATCTTGCGGCCGGTAAGGTCCAAGGCCTGAATGCCCGTGGTGCCTTCGTAAATCGATGCGATGCGGGCATCGCGGTAATGCTGCGCCGCGCCGGTTTCCTCGACATAGCCCATGCCTCCGTGCACCTGCACACCAAGCGAGGCGGTGGAGATGCTCTGATCGGTGGACCAGCCCTTGACCACGGGGATCAGTAGATCGACCCGACGGCGATACAGCGCGCGGGTGGCGCTGTCGGGCGCACGGGTGGCAAGGTCAAGCGCGCTTGCGGCGCGATAGGCCAGAATGCGGGCGGCTCGGGTCCGCGCCTGCATCAGCCCCAGCATCCGGCGCACATCCGGATGGGACTTGATCGGGGCGGGGCCATCATGACCCGCTGCGCGTCCCTGATGGCGATCCGCAGCATAGCGCAGCGCATCCTGAAACGCATGTTCGGCCACGCCGATGCCTTGCAGCCCGACATTGAGCCGCGCATTGTTCATCATCGCAAACATGTATTCCAACCCGCGATTTGCCTCGCCGATCAAATAGCCTGTTGCCCCGCCATTGTCGCCAAAGGACAATGTGCAGGTCGGGCTGCCGTGAATGCCCAGCTTGTGTTCGATCGACACGCAGCGCAGATCGTTGCGGCTGCCGTCCTCGAGGATCTTCGGCACGAGAAATAGCGAAATCCCCTTGACCCCTTCGGGCGCATCGGGGAGCCGTGCCAGAACGAGGTGGAGGATATTGTCGGTCAGGTCGTGTTCACCATAGGTTATGAATATTTTCTGACCTGACACCAGATAATGATCGCCCTTTGCCTCGGCGCGCGTGCGGATCGCCGCCAGATCGGACCCTGCCTGCGGTTCGGTCAGGTTCATCGTGCCCGTCCATTCGCCTGTGACCAGCTTGGGCAGGTAGGTGTCGCGCAACACGTTCGACCCGTAGTGATCCAGCGCCTCGATCGCGCCTTGGGTCAGCATCGGGCAAAGCTGGAACGCCATGTTCGCGCCCTGAAACATCTCTTGAATGCAGGCATTGATCAGGTTCGGCAGCCCCATGCCGCCATGATCGGGACTGGCAGAAGGCGCGTTCCAGCCCGCTTCGACCAGCATGGCATAGGCTTCTGTCCAACCGGGCGCGGTCGTCACCACACCGTTTTCGCATCGTGCGCCATGGGTGTCGCCCGTGCGGTTCAATGGCGACAGGGCCTGTCCGGCAAATTTCGCCGCTTCCTCGATGATGGCTGTCATGGTGTCCGGACTGAAGTCTTCGTATCCCGGAAGGGATTGAATTTTCTCGAATCCGCAGAGGTTTTTAACAATGAAAGTCATGTCGTGTTGGGGTGCGGCATATGTCATGCGGTGAGTTCCTGCTTTGGGGCGGTCGGTTTTGCGGTGGGTGATCGCGATGGATCAAGAGGCTCATTCCAATCGGTTTGGGGCCCAGGCAGGCCCCGAACACGCCGTCGCCCGAAGGATTGCGTTTGGCTGGAGCCTGAAAGGGCAACGGGGGTGCGTGGCCGAGCCATGAGAAAGGCGCTCGCGGGCTGGCCTCGCCATATCGCGCCCTGTCACGTTGCGTTCAGCGCCCGCCAGACTTTTTCCGGTGTTGCGGGCATGTCGACGGGTCCGGCGCCGGCCTGTGCCAGCGCATCGGCCACGGCATTCATCACGCTTGTCAATGATCCCGCGCATCCGGATTCCCCAACGCCTTTGGCCCCGACGGGGTTCAAGGCGGTTATGACCGGCCGGTTGCCAATGTCGAAATCGGGCAGATCATCGGCACGCGGCAGGCAGTAATCCGTGAGCGAGCCGGACAGCATTTGCCCTTCTTCGTCATAGACCACGCGTTCCATGAGGGCCTGACCGATGCCCTGCGCCACGCCGCCATGGCATTGCCCCGCAAGCAGCAGCGGATTGACCACCTGACCGACATCATTGGTCATGTGGTAGCGCACAACGCGGGTGACACCTGTGTCCTTGTCGATCTCTACCTCGCAGACGTGGCAGCCGTTGGGATAGGTCGCCCCTGCGCCTTCGGTCGCGATGATATCGGAATCAAGACTGCGTGGCAGGCCCGCGGGCAGATCCGTTGCCGCACGAACGCGGCGGGCAAGTTCAATCAGCGACATGCTCTGCCCGGTGCTGGTAACCGTGATCCGGCCATCGCAAATGGTGATATCATTGGCTGAGGTTTCCAGTGCCCAACCCGCCAGTTGCAGGGCCTTTTCTTCGACCAGCGCCGCGACTTTGTGCGCGGCATTGCCCGAGGCAATGACCGACCGCGACCCGCCAGTATAGCCGCCGAATTCGGGGAAATCGTCACTGTTGCCCTGTGACAGGCGGATGCTGTCAAATGGAATGCCAAGCCGTTCGCCAAGGATCTGCGCAAAGGTGCTGGCGTGACCCTGCCCGAAATCCAGCGTTCCGGTGATGAATGTCACATCGCCATCGGGATCAAAGCGCAGCTTGCCATATTCCTTGCCGACAAGGCTTGTCACCTCAAGAAAGCAACCGATGCCAAGCCCGCGCAGTTTGCCATTTCGAAGCGATTCCTCGCGGCGGGCGGGAAATCCCGCGACATCTGCGGCGTCAAGCGCGGCATCCATCACGGCGGTGAATTCGCCCACATCATAGGTCATGCCCGACGCGGCAGGATAGGGCAATTCGTCCGGTTGCAGTTGGTTGATGCGGCGCAGGGTGATGCGGTCGAAACCCGTGACCGCGGCGGCGTGGTCGATCATCCGCTCCATAATGTAATTGGCCGCTTGCCGCCCCGCCCCGCGGTACGCGCCAACGGGGGGCGTGTTGCTAACGGCACATTTCACGCCCACGCAAAGCGCCGGCAGTCGATACATGCTGCTGACATTATTGAAGATGTTGACCGTCGGAGAGCCAAGCCCGTTCGGGTTCAACCATGCGCCCAGGTTGGCAAATCCGTCGATTTGCAGTCCAAGGAACCGACCCTCGGTGTCGAGGGCCAGCGCCGCGTCATAGCGGTTGGCGCGGCCGTGATAGTCGGTCATGAAACTTTGCGATCGGGACTCGACCCATTTGACAGGGCGCCCCAGTTCGCGCGCCGCGTGCAGGGCGCAGATCTGTTCGGGGAAGGCGACAATGCGCATGCCGAAAGAGCCGCCGACGCTGCCGGTTGTCACCGTGACTTGGGACGGATCGACCCCAAGGCTCAGGGCGGCTTCGACGTGAAAAGGAAAGACACCCTGCGTCTGTGTGTGAATTGAAAAATGCTGGCGTGCGGGATCATAGTCTGCAAGGCAGGCGCGCATTTCCATCGGGTTGATAACAACGCGCGGGTCTTCCAACCGCAGGCGCACCACATGTGCCGCTTGCGCCTGCGCCTCATGAACGGCGTCGGGATTGCCTGCGCGGTAATCGACCACCAGATTACGCGGCACGCCGCTGTGCAGTTCGGGCGCGCTTTGAGAAAGCGCCGCCTCGGCATCGGTGACGGCAGGCAGGGGGGTGATGTCGATCTCGACCAGTTCGGCAGCATCAAGGGCCTGCGCTTCGGTCAGGGCGGCGATGCAGACCAGCGGCTCGCCGACAAAACGGGTCCGGTCCACGGGCAGCACGGGGCGCACGGCCTCTGCCATAGGGCTGCCGTCGGGATTGTTGAGGGCAAAGGCGCTGCCCGCCATGCGATAGCCTTTTTCGGCCAGATCGACGCCGGTCCACAGGCCAAGCACGCCCTCTGCTTCCCGTGCCGCATCGGTGTCGATGCCGACAATCTCGCCGTGCGCATAGGGCGCATGGGCAAAGGCGAGATAGACTTGCCCTTCCGCGCTGACATCGCCGGAATACTGCCCCTGACCGCGCAAAAGTTTCGGATCTTCCTTGCGCGGGACCGGCTGGCCGACCCCGAAACGGAGTTTATCAAAGCGATCCTCTGGCATGGGGCATCCTTTCAGGTGTATTAATCAGCTATATCATTTGCATCATACGTATCAGGCCTGTCAATGTCAGATCACCTTTTTTAAATGCTCGTGTAGTCCTTATGGCAATTCTGAAAGGCAATTTATTAAGCTATATGAATTTGCGGATACGCCCTAAGCCTTGCGGCTTGCGCGTTACATGCCGAACGCCCGGCGCAGGCCGGACAGGTCGGTGTTGGCGCGGAATGGCCCGGTTCCGCGCATGAAGCTGCGCGAGCTGGCAAGGTTTCCGATGACCAGAGGCACGCAGCCCGCGTCATACACAAGTCGGGCGGCCATGGTCATCGCCTCGGGATCATCTGCCGCGATGGGCACGGCAAGGGGCGTGCTGCGACCATAGCTTTCGGCGATGTCCCAGGCATCCACTGCGCTGAAGGCGATGGCGACACGGGCGGTGGAAAACAGCCGCTGGGTCAGAGGGCCAAGCCCCGTGCGGGCGGCCTCGATTGACAGCGGATGCGCCCTGTCGAAGGGTTGGTTGCTGGCGTTGATGACGATCTTGCCCGACAACGCATCCGGCAGGGCATCAGCCAGATCGGGAATCGGATCGTAGGGCAGCGAGAAGAGCACCACATCGGCATTCTGCGCTGCCTCCAGCGGGGTGCCGCAGGACGCATTCGGCCCCATTTTGCGCGCTTTGGCCTCCAGCCGTTCTGGATGGCGCGACGAAAACACCACCTCGTGCCCCGCGCGCACCCAGTTGCCACCAATCGCCCCACCCAAAGAGCCAGAGCCGACAACACCTAGCCGCAACTTTTGAAAAGGAGGCTTTTCGGGGCTGTCGCCACGGGCGTAAACTTTGGTCATGTCGTTCTATTCCCTCAAAGTGCGGCGTCGAGAATCTGCACCAGATCGTCCGCCGAAGCGATAGGGCGCGGGTTGCCGCCAAGGAACCAGTCGTCCATGCCGCGTTCGGCGATGTTGTCCAGATGGGTGCGGGTGATGCCCAGATCGGCCAGCTTTTCGGGCAGGCGGCGCGCTTGGAACACCTCGGCGATGGCGTTGCAACTGCCCGCTACCGGATCGGCGGTTTCGCCCACCCCCACCCCCAGCGCCGTGGCCAGAAGCCGCATGCCCGCCGTTGCATGGCCCGCGTTAAACCGCAGGACATGCGGCATCAGCACCGCCTTGGCGATCCCGTTTTCGACCTCGTGATTGGCACCGATGGCGTGGCCCAGCACGGTGCCGGCGCCGGCGCCCGCGTGATCTGTGCCGCGCCCGCAAAGGATGGCCGCCATTGCCAGATCGGCGCGCAAATCCGCGCCATCGGCGCCGTCCATGATCCGCAGCGCCGGACCGAGAAGGCGGATCGCATGCATCAGTGCGGCGTCCGACATCGCATCGCCGGATTTAGACAAAAGCCCTTCGATGCCCAACGTAAAGCTGTCCAGCGCTGCGCTGACGACAAGCCCCTGCGGCGCCGACATCAACAGATCAGGATGCACAAAGATCGACTGGGCGCGGGTCTTGGGGTCAAACAGCGCCTTGCGCGCTCCGGCTGCCTCGTCGAACACGGCCGATCCTGCCTTGACCATCGCCGTGTTGGGGGTGGTGGGTATCACCACCTGCGGGATTTTGTCTGCGCCAAGGCGTGGGCTGATCATCCGGCCGCTGTCGTCGCGACGGGTGCATAGGGCATCCAGATCGTTGCCCTCGGCCAGATAGATCGACGCGGCCCGCGCCGTGACCACGGCCGAGCCGCCACCCACAGCGACGACCGCATCGGCGTTCAGTCGCGACAATTCGGCTGCGGCCTCTTCCACGCCGCTGCGCGGGGTATGGGCTTTGACGCCTGCATAAACTCCGGCGCAGCGCGCCCCCATGGCATCGCGGATCATCGCGACCAGCGGGCCGCGCGACAGCGTACCGCCCGTGACGATCACCGCGCGCGAGGCACCAAGGCGGGACAGCTCGCGCTCCAGCTTGGTCAGGCAATCCGCCCCCGAAAAGACACGAAGCGGGGTTTCGACATGGCTGAAGCTGCGCATGAAATAATCCTTTGATCTGGTTCAGTGAAAGGCGCGGCCACCGTCGGCGGCCAGGGTTGCGCCCGTTACGAAAGACGATGCGGAAGAGGTGAGGAACAAAAGCACTTCGGCGATCTCCTCGGGTCGCGCCATGCGGCGCAGCGCGTAGTTACTCGTATTGGCCCGCACGCCATCGGCCATCTCCGTATCGACAAGGCCTGGGCAGCAACAGTTGACGCGGATTTTCGGTGCAAGTTCAGCAGCCAGTGCACGGCTGAGATTGACCACGCCGCCTTTCGACGCCGCATAGGCGGTGCGCTTCGGTGTGTCGGGGTGCAAGCCCTGCGCCGAGCCAAGGGTCACGATTGTTGCCGTCTCGGCCTGTTCCATCCGCGGCAGGCAGGCGCGGGTGGCCAGATAGGTGCCGGTCAGATTGACGCCGATCACTTTGGCCCAGTCTGCGCCGTCCACCTCGCCCACTGTGCCGCGCCACATGATGCCCGCCGCCGTCACTAGCCCGTCGATCCCGCCCATCGCCTCTGCGCCCGATGAGATCGCCGCGCTTAGGCCCTCTTCGTCCGTCACATCCGCGCCATGGCCAAAGCAGCCAAGCGCCTGCGCCGTCGCCTTCACACGATCGGCGTCGCGGTCAACCAGCGTCACTGCCGCGCCATGCGCAGTGAATAGGGCTGCGGCGGCGCGGCCTATGCCTGCCGCGCCGCCTGTGATGACAATTCTACGTCCGGCCAATGCCTGCATTCAGGCCTCTGCCGTTTTGCGCTCGGCCAATGCGGCGTTGCGGATCGCCATCTTGTCGATCTTGCCCGTCTGGTTGGTGGGCAATGGCGCGTGCTGCACCTTCCACAGAGAAGGCACCGCGAAGGAGGCAAGCAGCGTCTTGACCTCGGCGCGCAGGTCATCGGCGCTGCGCCCCTGATCTGCGTTGACCACGGCCATGACCTCTTCGCCCAGCTCTGAATGGGGCACGCCGAAGACCGCGGCCTCGGACACGCCGGGCAGGGCGGTCAGCGCCTCTTCGACGGCGGCGGGGGCAATGTTTTCACCGCCGCGAATGATGATGTCCTTGGCGCGGCCGGTGATCCAGACAAATCCGTCTTCGTCCATCCGGCCGAGATCGCCGGTGTGCAGCCAGCCGTCGGCATCGATGGGCGTCTCGTCAATGCCGTAATACCGAAGCATCTGGGTGGGCGAGCGGATCTGGATTTCGCCATCGGGCAGCCCCTCAAGCGGGACAACGCGCAGTTCGGCCAGCGGCATGGCGCGCCCGCAGGTGCCTGGCTTTTCGATGGTCTGTTTGCCCGAAGCCGTGGTTGCCTGACCTGCGTTTTCCGACAGGCCATAGCCCGTGGCGATGCGCGCCTGAACCGAGGGGATAAATTTGCGCACCCGTTCGAAATACTCGGCGCTGATGGTCGATCCGCCCATGGTCATCGCGGTAAGGCTGGAAATGTCGTGGTTCGGCAGATCGGGATGTTCGATGATGCGCGTGACCATGGTGGGCACGGCGCTCCAGCGGACGATGCGGTGCTTTTCGATCAATTCGATCACTTCGCCCGCATCGAAACGGCCCCTGCAGAACACCAAGGTGTTGCCGACCAGCACGGCACGGATCAGCGCATGAAGCCCGCCGATGTGAAACAACGGCCCCGTGTGCAGGCCCACATCGCCCGCGCCCGCATCGGGCGTATAGGGCAGGCGGCGGGTGACATGCAGGATCATCATCTGGTTGGACAAAAGCGAGCGATGCGCCAGCAACACCGCCTTGGCCCGACCGGAGGTGCCCGAGGTAAAAATGATCGCCGCCGGATCGGTTTCCGAACGCGCAATTTGCGGCAAGGACTGCTCCGCGGCTTCGGCGGTCTCGTCAACCGCCCATTCGCCAAGGGTCCAGCCCCCGCCCGCCGGCAACTTGGCCTGCATCGAGGCATCGGCCAAGACCACTTTTGGCTGGATCAGGTTCAGCGCGTCGGCGCATTCCGCCGCGCTCCACCATGTGTTTCCGACCACCGGAACCGCGCCCATCTGAAGGCAGGCCCAGAAATTCAGAACCCAGTCAGGGCCGTTCCAGCCGAGCATGAAAACACGGTCGCCTTGCGTCACTCCCAAAGATTGAAGGGTCCGCGCCTTTTCCGCGCTGGCGTTGCGAAGCGCGGAAAAGGTTACCCTGCGGTCGCCTTGAATGATGCAGGGCCGGTCCGGCCAGTGATCGACGAAAGACAGCAGATCCTCGATCCTGCGCGGGCGGTCGGTATACATGCGAAAGGAGGTGCCGCCGACGGTTTCGACGGCGATCTCCTTGTTCCAGTGACTTTGAACGGCCATTTCCACGCCTCAGCCCTTGGTCGGCAGCTTGATCACGGCGCTTCCCGGCATCACCAACTGGCCGCGCTGGTTCGTCGCCCATGTCTTGACCTTCACCACGTGATCGCCTGCGTCATCGACCATCTTTTCCTCGACCTCGCCGTAAAGGCGCACGACATCCGACAGGTAGACGTGGCTGCGGTATTGCGAATGGGCCGATTTGATGGCGCCCGCGTCTCCCATCCAGTGCGACAGATGGTGGGTCTGCCAGCAGGTGCGCTGGATGCCGACATCATAGGCGGCCTGCGCGCCCTGCATCTTGGCGGCGTAATCGTTGTAGTGAACCGAATAGACAGGTTCGTAGGCGTGGGTGTTGGGATCACGGAACGCCCATTTCGGGTGCTTTACATACCGCTTGAGCGAGACCCTGTGCGCTGCGATCCGCGGGATCGGCGCGGCTCCGGCGGCCACGAAAGCCACCTCGTCTGTCAGGCCGATCGGCCCCTTTGTCAGCACGTCCAGCTGATCGCCGACCTGAACATCTTCCCAATATCGGGGCGTTCCGCCGCGCGGCACCTCAGCAAGAATGTCCTGATCGATCTGCGCCAGTTCCTCGGAGGTCCAGGGGTGGGGCAATTCGATCTTTCGGGTCTCGGCGCGCTTTTGCATCTCGCCACGTTCGAACCGCATGCGCGAACAGATGAATTTCGCAACCAGTTCGTCGTTCTGGTTGTAATATTCCTGACGAATGTAATCCTTGATGCGGCGCCCGCCGAAGTTGCTGTCGACCGGATCGTCGAACCCGTCGAACCAAACACGGCAGGTGATGCGGTCGTCCAGCTGGATCGGTTTGTAGAAATCAAGGAAGGTCTCTGCGTGAAACCCGCCAAGCCCGCGCCAACCGAACTGCACCGAGGCAAGGCAGGCGAAGATGAAGCTGGGCGGCGCGATCAACCCGCCATGCACCGAGGTTTTCGCGTATTCGGGATCGGTCCACAGCGGATTGTCATCGCCGATGCCCTCGCAAAAGCGCATGATCGCGATCCGGGTGGCGAATTCGTTGTTCACGCAGCCATCGGTGCGCAGCTCGGTTCCGATCATCGAGCGCATGTGGTCAAGCATCTCGTCAGTGAACTTGCCCTGCGCCAGTTCGCTGCTGATTTCGGTCTTCTGATTCACGTCTATGTCCTTCTCTATGGCACGAGAGTCGCTGCGCGCCGGTTGTGTGTCGGCAGCGTCCGGTGTGGGCGTCCGTAAGTGTCTATTTGAACTTAATCATCTAACTTATTATGAGTCAAGCCGGCCGGTCAGTCGTCAAGCAGGCCTTTTTTCTTCAACACCTCTTCAGCGACCTTGAATCCTTCAATGGCGGCGGGAAGCCCGGCGTAGACACCGCAATGCAGCAGGATCTCGCGGATTTCTTCCATAGTGGCACCGTTGTTGATCGCGCCCTCGATATGACTGCGCAGCTGCGGAATGCGGTTCAGTGCAACAAGCATTGCGATATTCAGAATGCTCCGCGTCTTGTAGTCGATGCCTGGGCGGGCCCAGACCGTGCCGAAGCAGACTTCGTCGGCGTAATCCTGCACCGCGCCGTTGAATTCGTTGCGCGTTGCGGCGCGGTTGGTGAGATAGCTTTCACCCATCAGCTCGCGGATGATGTCGCGTCCGGTTTCGATCTTGTCCATTGGATTCCCTTTCCGTATCTTGCTTTTTATATAATCTTAATGGTATAAATGAATTATGTCCAGCGCCGCACATTCACGCCGTGTATGGACGGCAGATTGATGAGAAAGGGATACCGCATGGCGATCAACATGACCGGCGAGGAGACGTTGCCTGCAACAAGAAACGTGGTGTGGCAGATGCTGAACGATCCCGAGGTGTTGCAGGCCTGCATTCCGGGTTGCGAAGTTCTGGAGCGCAACGAGGATGGTGGCCTGAATGCCGTGGCGCGTGTCAAGATCGGTCCGGTCAAAGCACGCTTCAAGGGGCAGGTCAGCTTCGAAGACATGAACGCCCCGGCGGGATATCGTATCGTCGGCGAGGGGAGCGGCGGCATTTCAGGTTTCGCCAAGGGCGGCGCGAGGGTCGATCTCGAAGATTGTGGCGAGGAAACCATCCTGCGCTACGAGGCCGAGGCACAGGTTGGCGGCAAGCTGGCGCAGCTTGGATCGCGTTTGGTCGATGGCGTGGCCAAAAAGATGGCGGATGAGTTTTTCCGCAGTTTTGGGGCTGCCGTCCGCGAGGCCTCGTGAGACGGTAGGTTCGGATTTTGCTTATGGTATGAATGGTTCAAATGGTATAACAACAATGAGGATTGGCAGTGATGCCGCAAAGCGCCGCGACAGACCAAGTGGCCGGACATGAAAGCACGATCGGGCGTCAGCTCGTGGTTAAAGCAGAAGGACTAGTATTGTGGCGGGTGCACCCAACAGCAAAGCGGAATATGTGGCTCAGCGCTTGCTGGACAGAATTGTAACCTCAAACCTGGGCGTTGGCGCCAACATCGGGACCGAAGCAGAATTGCTGGGGCAATACGATGTCAGCCGCCCGACCTTGCGGGAAAGCCTGCGCATTCTGGAATCGCAAGGGGTACTTTCGCTGCGTCCAGGGCCCAAGGGCGGCATCATGGTGTCAAAGCCGGGCACTGACATCCTGGCGCACGGTCTTTCCGTTTATCTCCGGATGCATGACATTCCACTTGTCGATGTGCTAAAGGCTCGTGCCGCAATCGAACCCGCACTGGCCGCCGAGGCGGCACAGCTTGGCGACAATGACGATTTCGAACAGATGCAGGCGTCGATCGAACAGATGAAATCTCTGAGCGATCCGGTCGCCTTTGCCGCCGAGAACCGGCAGTTCCATGCCCTTGTCGCGCGCGCTGCCCGAAACCGGGTGATGGAGATCTTCTGGGCAACGGTCAGCATCGTGGCAAATGCCGACGAGCAGGGCATTCAGTTCACGCCAAGCAATCAGAAGCTGGTGATTACCGCACATCAAGGCATTGTTGATGCGTGCCGCGCACGTGATGCCGGCCGAGCATCGGATCTGATGGAAGAGCATGTTCGCGATCTGGAACAACTGGTCCGCAAAAGCGACAAGTACCTGTTGAACCAGGCGACATCGATTGTGGCACGCCAGGGTCGCAACGTCGGCTGACAAAGCGGCCACAACGCTTCAGATACTTAACTCGATAAAATTCCAAAGCTCTCGCCAATCGGTGGGGGCTTTTTGTTTTCTACTTCACTTCGCTTGCGACCTAATTTGCGGGCTAGCATGACATCTGCGTGTTAGGGCTTGATCTGGACCATATAATAGATTTAGATGATTTAAAATTGAGGGCGCAATGAGCGCGTTCCTCGCCAAGTGATCTACGTGGGAGAAATGACATGGATGGAACAGCATCTGCACAGGCTGAAACGCGCAAGGCGTCCGGCTATCCGTTGGAAGGGGTCACGGTCCTTGACCTGACCCAAATTTATAACGGCCCATATGCAACTTTCCTGATGGCCCTTGCCGGCGCCAATGTCATCAAGGTTGAGCCGCTGACAGGTGAAAACCTGCGCAGCCGAGGCGATCTGGGCGGCGTTGCCTATCCGTTTGCCATGCTTAATTCCAACAAAAAGCCGGTGACGTTGAACCTCAAGACCGAAGCAGGCAAGGAATTGCTGCGCGAGATGGTCGTGAAAGCCGACATTCTGGTCGAGAATTTCGCACCCGGTGTGATGGATCGGCTGGGCGTTGGTGCAGAGGTCCTGCAAAAGATCAATCCGCGCCTCGTTTACGGGTCAAGTTCTGGCTATGGCATGGACGGACCCTATCGCAACTATCCCGCGATGGATCTGGTGATGCAGGCCATGTGCGGCGTTATCAATTCGACCGGTTTCCCCGATGGCCCACCGGTGAAATCGGGGGCGGCGCTGTGCGACTTTTTTGCGGGCATCCACTTGCATTCGGCGATCATGACCGCCCTCTACGACCGCGAACGCACCGGTGTCGGGCGCCGTGTCGAAGTGTCTATGCAGGACGCGACCTTTTGTTCGCTGGGGTCGAATTATGGCATGTTGCATGCGCGCGGCGATGCCGCCCCCGAGCGGACCGGCAACCGCCACGGCGGTCTGGGCGTCGCGCCCTATAATGCCTACCAGACCAGCGACGGCTATGTCGTGGTCAATGCCCCCGCGGACCGGCACTGGCAGGCGATCCTGGATGTGATCGGGCGACCCGACCTGAAGGACGACGAGCGCCTGCTGACCCGCACCGCACGGGTTGTGCATCACGAAATGGTTGACGATCTGATCGGCACCTGGATGAAAGGTCAGACCAAGGAAGAGGCATCGTCAAAGATGTTGGCCAAGACTATTCCCTGCGCGCCGGTTCGCAACCTGACCCAGGTCTTGAACGATGAGAACATGCTGGCACGCGGCAGCCTTCAGCCGATGGAGCACCCCGAGGTCGGCAAGGTCAACATGCCACACACCCCGCTGAACTTTGTCGGTTTGGAGCGGATGCCGCTAGAGCCGAGCCGACCCATGGGGGCCTGTAACGAAGAGGTTTACGGCAACTGGCTGGGACGCAGCGCCGAAGATATCCGGCGGATGAAAGAAGACGGCGTCATCTGATTTTTGCGAGAAGGGTTTCCTCCCCAACGGACGTTATCGCAGAGCACGGGTCATCCAACAGGATGGCCCGTTTTTTCATGTGCGTACAGCGGCTTGCTGCGTTGCAGCGGTTGTGCGCCGGGTTGCCATAGACGTCGCAAACGAAAACCTGAAATACGTCTCAGACGTTTGCACAAACGCTTCGAGAAAATTCTGCTGCCGAACGGTCGAGGAAACTTATTGACAGCTCGTCTCGTTTTGAGTCACCATAGTTCTCAAATGCGAACCATGGTTCGTAACTACGAACTATGTGACAGAAGCTCAAGATGGACTCCGAAGGGGAGCGGAACGTCTGTCATCTGTAACCGCATCGAAATTCTTTATGTGCATCCAACGTATGGCAACGCCATTCAGGATTGCACAACCACATGGGAGGAGACCTGGATGGTTGACCAAGCAAAGATCATCGTAGAGCGTCAGGGCGCAATCGCGATCGTAACATTGAACGACCCGGCGGCCCGCAACCCGCTGACCAACGAGCTGATCAACCAGCTTTGCGACTTTCTGCGCGGTGCCAACGATGATGATACCCTTAGCTGCATTGTTCTGACCGGCGCGGGCAAGAGTTTCTGCGCAGGTGGAAACATCAAGCATATGCGCGACGGCGGCGACCCGATGTATAGCGGCACACCGCACCAGATGCAGGAGGCCTACCGCGCCGGGGTCCAGCAGATCCCGCGTCTCATGAACGCACTGGATGTTCCGATCATCGCGGCGGTCAACGGTCATGCGATTGGCGCGGGGTGCGATCTGGCTAGCATGTGCGACATTCGCGTGGCGTCAGAAACGGCAACCTTCGCCGAAAGCTTCATGCGGGTCGGAATCGTTTCGGGCGATGGCGGAGCGTGGCTCTTGCCGCGTGCCATAGGGGTTTCAAAAGCGTTGGAAATGGCCTTGACTTGCCGGGTTCTGGACGCAGCCGAGGCGCTGAGCTGGGGGCTCGTCACCCATGTAGTGCCGCCCGAAGAGTTGATGGAGCAGGCATTGGAACTGGCAAAGGCGATTGCGTCTTTTCCGCCGCGCAGCATTCGGTTGAACAAGCGACTGATCGTCAAGTCGCAAGAAATGACGCTTGATGGCTCGCTAGAGCTTTCGGCCGCTTTTCAGGCGATCGCGCAGAATACAGCGGACCAGAAAGAAGCCGTGAACGCACTTCTGGAGAAGCGCGAGCCGGTCTATTCCGGCGAATAAATCGTTGACACAAGGGAGGAAAGACAATGGACTTGGAAAAGGACACAGCGCATGACGCGGACCGCACAGGTGATGATTTCGGCTGCGGATGGTCAATAACAACGCTTCTTTGCGGATTGCAAGTCGAGGCCGCTTCAAGCGAATTTGAGCGACCCGAAACTGTCCTGTGCGAACAGTCGGCGCCAGCCCCGCTGATTTATCGGGTGGCGTGAACACGATTGCACACCAGCCCTGCTAGCCTTATCTTCACCGACTATTCGCGACGCGAAAACATCCGGTATCAAAGGGAGAGTATGCGGGCCAATGAGCACAAGGCAGGAAGTTGACACGCCACAAATCCACCGGACGGTGGACAGGGTCACAAGGATTGTCGAAGAGGTCGTCTACAATCCAGGCATGACCTTTACCGAAATTGTGCGCGCGGTCGAAGGCGCCAAAAGCAGTGTACATGGTTTCATTCAGGGACTGATCGCCAGCGGCTGGCTCTTCGAGGATGACGGGCGGTATTACCTGGGGCCAGCGGTCTATGGTTTGACGCTGGCAAGCGGCAATATCCGCGCCGGCGTCGCTTCGCACGAGGATCTTGAGGAACTACACCAGAAATGCGGGTTGGCCGTGTTTCTTGGGGTGCGTGCGGGAGAACATCTGATCTATATTTCCGAAGCTGGCCAGGACACCGCATCCAGTTTCGCCGCACGGTTCAACATTAGGCGCACTTTGATCGATACGGCGGGCGGAAAGGTGTTGCTGTCCTGTCTGACCGACAGTGCACTGCAAGCCTTCCTGCGCCGCTGCCCAGAGACAGAGAGCGACACCGTCAACCGTTTCATCAATGCATTGGCCGACATCAGGCGCACTGGCCTTGCGACCAACTATACCCGCGGCGGTATTCGCTTTGCTGTCGCGGCGGTCGTGCGCAACCGTTCAGGAGAGGCCGTGGCCTCGCTCACCGTGGTGGGCCCCACTCAAGAGGTCGAACCGCGTCTGGAGATGCTTTCGCAGATGCTTCTGGACAAGGCCCAAGAACTGGAAGGGCGCCTGACCGCGGCACGCGAGCCGATCTGAACGCCGGACCCTTCCAGCCAACTCAGTCCGCAGTGATTGCAGCGATGTTATGCGCGTAGCCGAAGTAGGGAAGGTCCGCCAGTGCGCTGCGCGCTGTGCCGCCAGGATCGTGCGCCAAGCAGCATTCGTTACCAAGGCGCATCACCTGCGGGTCAGCTTGGCTATAGGGCGCCCATCGCGGCAGTTGTGCAGTGTTGGGATCGCCCTTGCGCGCGAAACTGGCCCATGATGCCATCATCTTGCTGCTCATCGCGGGAATATCCTGACCGCTTCCGACACAGGCGCGCGCGGCGTCGGTCGTGCCAAAGATGAACGGTACCTCCAGCGTGTGAACCGACCCCATGCGCCCGTTTTCGACAGGCGTTTCCCATTCGAAGTGATACGAGAATACCGGCGCGCCGGTGGCCGCTTGCAACCCCGCGATGCGATAGCCGTTACGCTTGAATATGAAATCGGACGCGGCCAGAAACAGCACAAAGCTGGCCGAGGCATTGGGGTTGGCAGCGCGGTAAGCGTCGGTGATGCGGGCAGCGGCGGTCTTGTCTATTTCAAAGAATCGCCCGAGGCGGGCAACGACCTGCGACCAGTCCAGCGCGAAATTTCCCGGATCGCCGCGCATGTAATAGGTCGCCTCGGTTCCTGTCGTGCCAATCAACAGGGGCTTGCCAGCGGCGGCGGCTGCCGCCTTGTCGCCATAGGGATGCTCGATATAGGTGCGCCCGTCGATCATGCCGCGAAATGGCGATGGCACCTGCCGCGTCGCCTCCAGAACCGCTTGCATGGGCAGTTCGCGCATCGTCTCTGCCGTCAGGCGGTCCAGCCCAAGCGCCGTTTTCAACCCGTCTGCGTTGCGCCGTGCTTCGCTCGGTTCTGCCAGTCGCATCCCGCCCGCGCTGCTTTGCAGGATCGCCTTGTGAAACAGGGGGCGCGCGCGAGGCATCGACAACAGCGCGGCCGTCTTGGACGCGCCGCCCGATTCGCCGAAGACCGTGACGTTGTCCGGATCCCCGCCGATGGCGCAGGCATGATCGCGGACCCATTCCAGCGCCGCCACAACGTCCAAAGAACCGACATTACCCGCATCCGGGTGGCTGTCGCCGTCCAACATCAGGTGGCCAAAGACCCCAAGCCGGTGGTTTATCGCCACCACCACCACATCCTGTTCGCGTGCCAGTGCAGAGCCATCGAACCCTGTCGCGCCGCCGCTGTATTCGCGCCATCCGCCGCCGTGTATCCAAAACATGACAGGTCGTCGCGCATTGTCCAGCGCGGGGGTGAAGACGTTCAGGAACAGGCAATCTTCCGAGGGCGGCTCGATCGCGGAATACCATGCAAAAAACGGGTCGGTGTTTTCGGGTTTTGCAAGCTGCGGGGCTGCGGGGCCATTGGTCAGCGCATCGCGCGCGCCCGACCATGGGGCAGGGGGCTGTGGGGGGCGAAACCGGTTTGCGCCGCCGGTGTCGGCACCGTATCGCACACCGCGAAAGACATGCACCCCGCCCGCGGACGATCCGCGCAACTTGCCATAGGCGGTTTCGAGGATAGGTTGGGCCATTGTCAGAGCACCGACAGCCCACCATCGACCGAAAGAAGTTGTCCGGTGATATAGCGCGCCTTGTCGGAACACAGGAAGGCTGCCGCATCGGCCACGTCTTGCACATCGGTCAAACGGCCCAGCGGGGTTTTTTGTTTGTACATTTGCGACACTTCTTCTGTTTTTTGAAGGTCGTAGTCACTGGTGCCGCGATTGGTGAACGCCGGCCAGAGCGGTGTTTCCGCCGCGCCAGGGCAAATCGAGTTTACCCGCACTTGGTAGGGCGCAAAGCTGAGTGTCAAGTTGCGGGTCAGCGACACCAGTGCCCCTTTGGCGACGCCGTAGGCCGTTGATGCGCGAGACGTTTTGATCCCAGCTAGGGAGCTGGTGAACAAGATGACGCCGCCGCCGACCTTCTTCATTTCTTCGACCGCGAATTTCGCACCGAAAAAGCCACCCTTGACGTGGATGTCCATGGTCATCTGATAGGATGCTTCGTCTGTGTCTTCGATACTTCCCGGCCCGACGTTGCCGGCGTTGTGCCAGAAAATGTCAAGTTTTCCGAAGGAGTCTGCGGTGGTACGCACCATGGCTTCGACCTCGGCCACGCTGGACACGTCAACCTTGACAAAGACCGCCTCGCCGCCCGCATTGCAGATTTCATCGGCAACGCGCGCACCGTTTTTGACGTCGATGTCGGCGACCGCGACCTTTGCACCCTCGGTTGCAAAGGTCTTGGCTGCCGCCTCGCCAAAGCCCGAGCCGGCACCAGTGATCAGCGCCACTTTTCCGTCAAGCAATCCCATATTCTCAGTCCTTCCCGTCAAGCTTTCTTGCCTTATTAATCCTATATATGATTTATAGTCAACAAGAGCATTTCCATGGAAGCGAAAGAGTCTGCAATGCCGAAACGCAGAAACGAAGCACGCGATGAGCCGATCCTCGATCCTGACCTTCCCATTGTGGATGCGCATCATCATCTGTTGATGCGCCCGCATGTGACGTATCTTGCCCAGGAGTTTCTGCAAGACACCAATGCCGGGCACCTGATCAAGGGGTCGGTCTATGTCGAGACGCGCACATTCGAGCGCACAACCGGCCCCGAGGTTGTTCGCCCGCTGGGCGAGGTGGAATTTGCCAATGGTCTTGGCGCGATGACCGTGTCAGGCGCTTTCGGACCCTGCCAACTGGCCGCGGGGATCGTCGGATACGCAGATTTGACGAAAGGTGCGGCCGTTGCGCCGCTGCTTGAGCGCTGCATGGCCGCCGCGCCAGACCGCTTTCGTGGCGTGCGCCAGTTGGTGCTTGAATTCGACCCCAACCGCAATTTTCCTACTGTCATCGGGGCGCGGCCACCTGTGGGCATTCTTGATCATCCCGAATTCATCAACGGCTTGCGTGAGGTGGCGGCACGCGGCCTGACATTCGACCTGTCGATCTTCCACGATCAGGTGCCCCGCGTGCTTGCCTTGCTGGACGCATTGCCTGATCTGACCTTTGTGTTGAACCACGCGGGCATTGCCAATGGCTACCAGCTTGGCGTGCAGGAGCGTGCCGAGGTCTTTGACGATTGGCGAGGCAAATTGCAACAGGTTGCGCTGCGCCCCAACGTGCTGTGCAAGATCGGCGGGCTGGGGATGCCGCACTGGGGCTTCGGGCTGGACCAGACCGATGGGCCGAACCTGTCAGGCCGTTTGGCCGAAACCTGGCGGCCCTGGGTCGAAACGGCGATCACGGCCTTCGGTCCGAACCGCTGCATGTTCGAAAGCAACTTCCCCGCCGACGGATTTTCCTGCGGCTATGTCCCGCTTTGGAATGCCTTCAAGCGGATCTGCGCGGGCGCGACAGACACCACCAAGTCCGCGCTTTTCTCGGAAACCGCGATCCGCACTTACCGATTGAACCTCTGACCCACATGAAAGGAAACCCCATGTCTGAAACACCCACCGGCCCCACTGTCTATGAGGCGGTCCCGCAATTTGGCCGCTTGCGCGACGATGTGCTGTATGGCGATGTTTGGGAGCAGCCCGAACTGTCCAAGCGCGACCGGAGCCTGATCACCTGCGCGGTGCTTGCCGTAACCGGGCGCAACGCGGAATTGGCAAACCATATGCGCATTGGGGTCGAGAACGGCCTGACCCCAGACGAGTTGCGCGGCCTGATCGTACAGGTCGCCTTTTACGGCGGCTGGCCCAGCGGCGTAAACGCAGCCAAGGCCGCAATGCCCATCTTTACCGCCGATATGGCCGCCGAGGATTAGGCCGCGCCGCCCTGCGCCATGACGCTGGTGCAGGGCGGGTTTGATCCATGAAGGGGTTTATGCTGCATCGCAGAAAGGCTAGATGCTATCGGGTGAAATATCCGATGGAGACAACAATGACACATGCCGAAATGACCAAGGCAATCGCAGACGGCAAAGCAATGCGCCACGCCATGGTGCGCAGCTTTTTTGCCGGCCTGTTCAGCGCGATGCCGCACGGTGCCCGCGCCTAAGGCGATTTCGGGCCCGCCGTTCGCGGCCGGCCCGACCCTACTTTTACCCCGTCAGTACCAATGATATCTGCGGGAAGGCCAGCAACAGCGCGAGGATCACCAGTTCTGTCCCTATGAATGGCAGGACCCCTCGAAACCCGGTCCGAACATCCGTACCGGCCGCGCCCGAGGCGACAAAAACGTTCAACCCCAACGGCGGTGAAACCAGTCCGATTTCGGCGGTCTTGATCATCACAATCCCCCACCAGATCACGTCATAGCCCAGCCCCACCATCAAAGGTGCAGTGATCGGCGCAGTCAGAATGATGATCGCGGCTTGATCCATGATCATTCCCATCAGCAGATATAACAGCACGACCAACAACATGACCGCAGTAGGCGAGATCTGTGCGTCGGTGATCCATCCCAGCATCCCGTCCGTGACCCGCGTAAACGAGATGAAATACCCGAACAGATGCGCCGAAAATATGATGGTGATGATCATGGCCGTGGTGCGTAGCGTGTTGCCGATGGCGTTCACAAAGCCGGGCCGCGTCATCCGCCGTGTCCCGATGGAAATCAAAAGCGCGAACAGCGCCCCCAGAGCTCCGATCTCGGTGGGAGTAGCAATACCGCTGTATAGCCCGCCCAGCACGAGCACGATCAATAGACCAACCGGCCAGACCTTGCCACCGGCGCTTTGCGCGGCCAGCTCTGCCTCTTTTTCCGGCTTGGCGCCCAGTTCGGGCTTCAGCCGCAGAATCAGCAGAATGGTCAAGGCATAGCCGATCGCAGTTATGGCCCCCGGGATGACCCCCGCAAGAAACAGCTTGCCGATGGAGGCATCGGTCATCAACCCGTAGAGGATCAATGCCACCGATGGCGGGATCATGATGGCCAGCGTTCCCGCGATTGAAATGGTCCCGATTGCAAAGGATGAATCGTATCCCGCCCGCTTCATCACGGGATAGGCGGCCCGTGTGATGCTGGCGGCAGAGGCTGTGCTGCTTCCAGAGGCGGAAGCCAAGACAGCGCCCGCCATCACGCAGGCCATGGCCATGCCCCCGCGGACGCGGCGCATGAGGCGGTTGCAAGCAACCAGAAGGTCTTGCGACACACCTCCACAACTCAGGAATTCGGCCATAAGGATGAACATCGGCACAGTTACCATGATGTAACTGCCCGCCGTTTCATGCACGAGTTTGGTCATCAGCCCAAGAATGACCGGCGAAGGCACAATCATGGCAAGGCTGGTGGCTCCGGCAAGACCAAGCGCAAAGCCGATGGGAATCCCGAGCGAGATGAAAAGGATCAAAAGAACGGTTCCGGCAAGAAAGGTCATGATGTGGCTCCTGTCAGATTTCTTCTGTTGGTTCGTGTTCGGAATGCAGGTTTTGTGCAGGACCGGCGGCACATATCAGCAGTCGCAGCGCCAGAAGGCCAAGCCCCAGCGGTATCCAGATCCACGAGGCCCAGACCGGCCAAGCGAAAACGCCGATCTTGGCTTCTCCGGTGATGGCGGTCTTGAGGAACTCCTGACCAGCCTTCCATCCCAGAGTGGCGATATAGGCGGCGCTGAACATCAGCCCTGCACGCAACAGCCATTCCGCCACGCGCGGCGGCATAAAGGCGGCCACCCCGGTGATGCGGATATAGCCGCCAGTGCGGAACCCCCATGCGAGTGACATTGTGATCATCCCGACCAAAAGGTAATCTTCGGTCAGGGTGTATTGGAACAGCAGCGGCTTGTTGAGCGCATAGCGCATCAGCGAATCAAGCGACACCAGCACCATGGTGGTCAGCAGAAAGGTGGCCGCGATCAGCAGGGCGATCAGCTCAAGCCTGCACAGAGCCTCGTCTAGCGCGTGATACAGGCGTTTCGGGAGTTTCGGATCTGACGCAGTCATGGCGTTAGGCTCTTGATGTGAGGTGTAGGTTTACGGGGTGCGCAGTGCATTGTGTGATCTCCTCCTGTTAAGTTCCACGCGGGGCGCGAATTCTCCATTAATCATTTAGCTTATTTATGCATTTTCTCCTAGCAAAAGATTTTTCTACCGATCAAAGGTGAAGGGCCCAATTCAAATTATTGTATTGAATAGCTTTTTAGGATTCACGCCCTTCAAAGCATGTCGGATATGTGCAGGATTGACAGCTGCAATTTCGATCTGCCATAATCAGTTAAATGAAATAGACTTAAGGGCGGCAACCGCCTTTGGGCGCATAAGGGAGGAACTATGATGACTTTTGGTAAACTGGCTGCTCTGGCCTGTGCTGGCGGATTGGTCACAGCACCCGTTTCAGCCGAGACGTTGATCGTTGCGCATGGCTTTCAGCCGGCGCATGTGAATTTCACCGACGGCATTGTGCCGTGGATGACTTGTGTGACCGAAGCCACAAAAGGAGAGCTGGAGTTCGAGCATTTCCCCTCGGGGCAAATTTCAGGGCACCGCGACTCGATCAGCTCGCTTCAAAGCGGCGTGGCGCAGGTGTCGGGGGTTGTGCCCGGATACGAGACATCGAAGATGCCGCTCAACAATATGGCCGCACTTCCCGGTATGGGCGTCACAGCGGTGGAACTGAATGCAAACTATCGCGCAATGCTTGCCAACGGCAGCGCACTTCAGAAGGAATGGGAAGAACTTGGCGTGCGGCCTTTCCTTGTCATCAGCACCCCTGCCTATCAGTTGATGACCACCGGCGCGCCGCTGGACACGATTGAAAAGATGAGCGGCGTGAAAATCCGTGTTTCCGCAGGCCCCCAAAGCCTTGCGATGCAGCAGTTGGGCGGTATTCCGGTCGAGATCGGCACGCCCGACATGTATGTCGCCATGCAGCGCGGCACGGTCGAAGGAACGGTTCTGTCCTTGACCAGTTCGGTGGCCTATAACCTTGACGAGCTTATCAAGTCGAGCAGCACAAACGGCGCGCTTGCATCGGGGCAGACGGTGTATTCCATCGCGGAAAAAACCTTTCAGGGGCTGACCGAAACGCAACAGACGGCAGTGGTCGATTGCGGTCTGAAAACCAGCGAAGCCATCGCCGAACGCCTTGATACGCTTCAGCAGGAGGTGATCGCGGATTACGCCGCCCAAGGGATCGTGATGTACGATTTCCCGCCCGAGGTGCTGGCCCAGATCGACAGCCGTCTGGCAGCCGTGGCAGAGGCCTTCATCGTTGATCTTGAAGGTCGCGGCCTTCCCGCGCGCGAGGCCTACACGCAGTATCGCGCCATGATCGACAACTGATCGCGCGCGTCGGGGCGGGTCGCCCACCGGCCCGCCCCCTTTTTCGCCCTTCTGAAAGGGACATCTACCATGCAGGATCTTGCCGCATTGCCCGCCCCCGACGGGCTGGCCTCGGATGAATACCAGATCTTTGCTCTGTGCTATGCCAAGAACAGCGCACGCCGCGTGCCTGACGCCTTCAGCTTCACGGGCCGCGATTTTCATGACGGTCCGATGCCTATCGACTATTTCATCTGGATCGTGCGCAATTCCCAGCGGTGTTTCCTCATCGACCTAGGTTTCAGCGTTGCCTCGGCCAAGGCGCGGGGGCGCAGGTTGGTGCATGATCCGGTCACGGCATTGCGCCGTATCGGCATCGCCCCCGAAGAGGTCACGGACATCGTAATTTCGCACATGCATGTTGATCACGCGGGCAATATCGAACAATTCCCCTCGGCCACCGTGCATGTTCAGGACAGCGAGGTCGGCTATGTCACGGGTCGGTGCATGCACGAGGATGCCCTGCGCCACCCCTACGAGCTTGACGATGTCCTGAACCTCATGCGCAAGAACTGGAGCAAGCAGCTTGCCTTTCACGATGGCGATGATGCGCTGTTCGCGGGTGTGTCGTTGCACCTCGTGCCCGGTCATACGCCGGGAATGCAGGCGACGCTGGTCACGACGCCGCGCGGCAAGGTTCTGCTGGCATCGGACGGAAGCCACTACTTTCCCAACATCTACAATCTCGCGCCGCACCGCATCACGGTCGACCAGATCCAGACGGTCGCATCCTATCGGCGCATGATGAAACTGGTGTCGGGGCCGGAATTCTTCATTCCCGGCCATGATCCCAAAATCCGCGCCATCTATCCCGCGATCCGTGTCGGCGGGGTCGAACTGACGATGCTGCACGAGCCGCCCTCGGAAACCGCATTGGAGTTTTTCCAGAGCGTCACCAACTATGCCGAGGATTACCCGCTGAGCGGGGAATGACACCCCCAGCCCTTCAATCCTGCGCGGAATTGGCCCGCGAGATGCCGTATTCGTAAATCGGCAGCGGGTCGGTCCAGTGCGGCGCGGGCCTGCGCGCCGGAATTTGCGGGCGCACGCGGCGCGGCGGCTCGCCCCGTCATAGCGCAGGCCGCGAAACCGAAGTGCGCCAGTATGTTCCTCGCCACTTACCCTGCCGGTGTCGATGGCAGCAATCATGTGTCAGTCAACCCCGAGCGAGCCATCGATGCGCGGCATGTCGTCAAGCGGCACCACGGTCTGCCGCTCGATCGTGCGCTGTGCCCGCACGGGCTCGGGCCCGCAATGCAACGCCAGAAGCCGGCGAATGACGTCATCATCCGCCTTGGTCCGGCGCTCGGTGTGGCGCAGGTATTCGGTCCAAGTCGGGAAACTGTAGCTTTCGATCCAGATGTCTGGGTTTTCCAGATCGCGCAGCAGCGTCCAGCGCCGCGCCCCGTCGCGCATATGCACCCTCCGCCGCTCCGCGATCAGCGCCAGGAACGCGGTCACGTCCGCCTGCGCAATCTTGTAGTGCACCATGATCAGGATCGGCCCGCTACGCCGGTTCAGGTCAAGCTTCAAGGCATGAGCGGCGTGGCGGTCGACTGGATCGAGATTGAGGTCACCAGACACCTGAAGCGGGGCGAAGAGCCCCCAGCACAGGCTGACGACGAGGATCCCGGCGGCCACGAAGAACGCGGTGGTCAGGCTCTGCGTTTCGGCGATCCAGCCCAGAAGCCAGCTGCCCATGGCCATGCCGCCGAAGATGAAGCTCATGAAGATGGCAATCATGCGTCCCAGCACCCAGCGCGGCGACGCCAGTTGCACGGACACGTTCAGCAGCGAGTTCACGTTCAGCCAGCAGGTCCCCGAGATGAAGATCACCAGCACCGAAAGCATGAGGCTTTGCGATACCGCGACCATGATGCAGCACAGCGCAAACAGCGCCGATCCGGCACGCACCACGTTTTCATTGCTCATGCGCGCACGCACCCGCGCTGCGTTGAGAGCCCCCACCACCGCGCCAAGGCCGAAAGCACCAAGAAGGATGCCAAAAATCTGTGCGCCTCCCCCGAGCGCGTCGCGCGCGACCAACGGCAGCAGCGCCTGCATCGAGATCGCGCCCGCGCCGAACACGAAACCGCGCAGGTTGATCGCCATGATTTCGGGTGACAGCATCATATAGCGCAGTCCCGCCACCAGTGCGCTGAGGAACCGTTCCCGAGGAAGCGTCCGCTCGCGCTTGATCGGCTTCCACGACAGAAGCGCGCCGATCAGCACGAAATAGGTCAGGGCGTTCATCGCAAACGCCGCCGCAGCGCCCAGCGTCGCGGTGATCACCCCGCCAAGGGCCGGACCAACGCTGCGGGTGACGTTCATGCCCATGGCATTCATCGCGACCGCCGAGGGCAGATCCTCTCGAGGGACAAGCTCGGAAAACGAGGCCTGCCACGACGGGTTGTGCAGACCCATTCCGCAGCCGATCAGGAAGGTAAAGGTCAGCAGCAGCCAAGGCGTCAGCAGTCCCGCAAAGGCCAGCCCGGTCAGCAGTATCGACATGATCAGCATGAACGCCTGCGCACACAGCAGGACGGTGCGGCGCTCGTAATTGTCGGCCAGCACGCCGGCGGCGATCGACACCACCATGATCGGCATGGTCACGGCGGCCTGCACCAGCGCCACCATGCCTTGCGATGAGGTCAGGAGCGTCATCATCCAAGCCGCGCCTACTTGCTGGATCATGCCGCCGGTATTGGAAATAACCGCCGACACCCACAGCGCACGGAAGACAGGATTGCGCAGCGATCCGAGAATGCCCGGCTGTTTCGACATAAGGAGTCCTTGCTGATGCGATGATCACAGATAGGGAGCTTGCATTATTCAGTTAGATGATTAAAGTCTTTTTTGAAATTGGCTGCCCAGAGCAGTGCCCCGGGCAAAGGAGACAGAGCATGAAAATCGGGATGATCGGGCTTGGCATGATGGGCCGTGGCATAGCGGGGAATCTGTTAAAGACCGGGCATGACATAGTGGTCCATGATCTGTCGCAGGCGGCTGCCCAGCCATTTCTTGATGCGGGCGCCACATGGGCCGATACGCCGCGCGAACTGGCACAAGGCTGCGACCTGCTGTTCACTTCGCTTCCCAAGCCATCCGATGTTATGGGAGTGTTCGATGGCCCGGACGGGTTCGAGGCCGGCCTGACGGACGGCAAGGCTTGGTTCGATTTCAGCACCAATTCTGTCGATGTGATTCGCGCGATCCATGCCCGCGCGGCTCAAAAGGGCGCGCAGGTGCTGGATGCTCCGATCAGCGGCGGCCCTGCGGGCGCGGCCAGCGGCAAGCTGGCGATCTGGATCGGCGGCGACGAGGCGGCATTCGCGCAGCACCAGCCGGTGCTTGACGCACTGGCCGATCAGGTGCGCTACATCGGGCCAATCGGCGCGGGCACCATCACCAAGCTGGCGCATAACATGGCCAGCACAGCGATGAAGGCGGTGATGGGTGAGGTGCTGACCATGGGCGTCAAGGCGGGCCTTGACCCGCTGCCACTGTGGCAGGCAATGCGCTCGGGGGCGGCGGGGCGGATGCGCGGCTTCGACAATATCCAGCGTTTCATGACGGGCAATGTCGACACCCCCAGCTTTGCGCTGCAACTGAACCAAAAGGACGTAAATCTAGCGCTGGAACTGGGCCGCCAGTTTGACGTGCCGATGCGCGTGTGTTCCATGGTCGGACAGGACATGCACGAGGCGATGGCGCGCGGCTGGGGCGGGCGCGACAGTCAGGCCGTTCTGGTGCTGCAACAAGAGCGCGCCGGGTTAAAGCCCTTCGGCATCACCGAAGAGCAGGTCAAGGCCGTGCTCTGCGAGTGACGAACGTGGAAAAGGACCAAAATCATGCAAATGCTCCCTGGCACTGGCCCTGCCGAAGATGACCTGTACGAGATTTATCAACTGACCTATGCCCATGACCCTGGCCGCAGGGTGCATGATAATTTCATACTGCGCGACATGCATGATGGCCCGATGCCCGTGGATTTCAACCTTTGGATTCTGCGCAACGCCCATCGTATCATTCTTGTCGATACCGGCTTCAGTCCGCGCGCCGCGGCGGAACGCAAACGACCGCTTGATATCGACCCCGTCGAGGCGCTGGCGCGGATCGGTGTTGATCCGGATACGGTCGAAGACGTTGTCATCACCCATTTGCATTTCGACCACGCGGGCAATCTGGACAGGTTCGGCAAGGCCCGTTTCCACATACAGGATGCCGAAGTGGCCTTTGCCACAGGGCGCTGCATGTGCGACGCCTTTATTCGGCGGCCCTTTGATGTCGAAGACGTGGTGACGCTGGTGCGCCATACCTATGCCGACCGCGTGGTTTTCCACGACGGGGACGACACGCTGGCGCCCGGAATTACGCTGCACGCTTTCCCCGGTCACAGTGCGGCGGTGCAGGCCGTGCGGGTCATGACCGCGCGGGGGCCTGTGCTGCTCGGCTCGGACGTCTCGCATTACTGGTCCAACATCCTGAACATGAAGCCGTTCAACCTGACGGTTGATGTTCCTGCCACATTGGACACTTACCGCCGCGCGATGGCGCTGGCCGGTGCGCCGCATCGGTTCATTCCGGGGCATGACCCCAAGGCGCGGCGTTTGTTTCCGACCATCGAGGTGAACGGCATCGCGCTTCTGGCGCTGCATGAAGAACCTGCCGCGCATCAAACATCGGATCTGATGCGGACCGACAATTTCTGACCATCCGCCAACACGAGGGAAACCCAAGATGATTATCACCAAAGCCGGAAGCAGCACCTCCACCGCCGGTCCCGCCACGCATTTCACCGGACAGGTGCGGGTCGAGACCTGCTTCAGCACCACGCCGCCCGCCCGCACCAAGGGGGCCTATGTCACCTTCGAGCCGGGCGCACGCACCAATTGGCATACCCATCCGGCGGGGCAGACCATCATTATCGTGCATGGTTCGGGCCGCGTACGCCGCGAGGGCGGGCCGGTCGAGACGGTGAACCATGGCGATGTGGTGCATTTCGAGCCGGGTGAAAAACACTGGCATGGCGCCGCTCCCGATTGCGCCATGACCCATTTGACCATCGGCGAGACGGTCGACGGCAGCGCTGTCACGTGGATGGAACCGGTCAGCGACGAGGATTACGGCCGATGAGCGAAAAGATCACGGTCGGCTTCATCGGGCTGGGCCTTATGGGGCGCGGTATGGCAGGCAACATCCGCAAGGCCGGATACGACATGGTTCTGCACGATCTGCGGCGCGAAGCGGCCGAACCCTACCTTGGCGGTGTCGTCCGCTGGGCCGACACCCCGCGCGAGCTGGCCGCGGCCTGCGACGTGGTGTTCACCTCGTTGCCCAAGCCTGCCGATGTCGATGCGGTGCTGCGCGGGCCGGACGGGCTTGGCGCGGGATTTAGCCCTGGCAGCGCTTGGTTCGACCTGTCGACCAACGCAGTGGATGCCGTTCGCGACCTCAATGCCGAGCTGGCTGAACAGCAGGTCGCGTTCCTCGATGCGCCGGTGTCGGGCGGGCCTGCGGGCGCGGCTGCTGGTAAGCTGGCAATCTGGGTCGGCGGCGATGCGGCTGTGTTTGAACGCTTCAAGCCGGTGCTCGACGCCATGGCCGATCAGGCGCGGCTGATCGGCGACATCGGTGCAGGCGCCATCGCCAAACTGGTGCACAACGTCGCCAGCGCCGCCTTTACCCAGGTGATTGCCGAGACCATGACCATCGGCGTCAAAGCCGGGCTGGAGCCGCTGCAACTCTACGAGGCAATGCGCTCGGGCGCACTTGGGCGGATGCGGTCCTTTGATCTGGTGCACAAACGCTGGTTAGCGGACAATCTTGATCCTCCCAGTTTCGAACTTCAGCTACAGCACAAGGACGTCAAGCTGGGGATGGAACTGGCCCGTTCGGTTGATGTGCCCAGCAGGCTTTGCAATCTTGTTCTGGACGATCTGACCGAGGCCATGAATCGCGGTTGGGCGCGGCGCGATGCGCAATCGGTGCTGGTGCTGCAGCAGGAACGCGCGGGCGTCTCTACCTTCGCAGCCCCGCTCGAAGAGATCGAGGCTGTGATGAGCCGGACCTGAACTGCATCAGGTCAGCAAGTGATAGTCAATGCAAGGGCCACGCGGCGCAAACCGCATGGCCCGTTGCTGTCTTTCTCGCCGTTCTCGGAGGTCGGTTCATCATAAGCCTCTTATGCGGGCAGGCCGCGCACTTCACCCCGTGAAATATGTTCTTCGAAGACGAGTCGTAAACGGTGATCGTGACGCTCATTGTGTCGCCAGCGCTGCGTCAGATCTTTCCCTGGACATCCTCGATCAAGGCGATCGGCTCGCCATTCCAGTTTTCCGTCATGCGCTTAATCAACGGGTTTGCCGCATAGGTTGCCAGAAAATATCTTTCCGGGAAGACTTGGGGCAGGGTCATGGTTTTCGTTAGCAGCGCGTACCGCATCCTCGCGACGCTGCCGCTTTTCCTCCTCAAAGGAAATCACGATACTCGACAAGCCTACACATAATTTATATATATCATTTAACTTTTTGAAAGCTCTCCATGCGTGCGAGCCCGCCATCGAAACATGAGACAAGGACCTTTAGGATGACCCAAGAAGCGCTAATTGCCGGATATGTTCGTACCCCTTTCACCACAGCACGCAAGGGCGCGCTGGCCGATGTGCGCCCGGATACACTGTCGGCGCATGTCATACGTGCGCTCGTTATGCAGACCGGAATTCCGGCGGAAACGCTCGAAGATGTGCTCTGGGGCTGTGCTTTTCCAGAGGGAGAACAGGGGCTGAACATCGGCCGCGTGGCAGGGCTTCTTGGGGGTCTGCCTGAGGGAGTACCCGGAGCCACGGTCAACCGGTGGTGCGGCTCGTCGATGCAGACCGTGCAGATGGCAGCCGGGCAAATCGCCACCGGCAGCGGCGACGCCTTCATCGCAGGTGGCGTCGAAAGCATGACGCGGGTGCCTATGATGGGCTTCAACCTGATGCCGCCCAGTGTGTGGGATGCCAAGCAGGTCACAGATTTTACCAACATGGGGCTGACCGCCGAAACCGTGGCTAGCCGCTACGGCATCACCCGTGAAGAGCAGGATTCCTTTGCCGTCGCCAGCCAAACCAAAGCCCTGCAGGCGCAGGCCGAGGGGTGCTTTGCCCCCGAGATCGCGCCGTTCAATGACACCGACAGCGACGGATGCGTGCGCCATACCACCATGGACAAACTTGCAACTCTGCGCACGGTGTTCCTCGAGGGGGGCACAGTCACGGCGGGCACCTCGTCGCCGATGGCCGACGGGGCGGCGGCGGTGCTGGTCTGCTCGCCGGACTACGCAGAGCGGCACGGTCTGACACCGATGGCACGGATTACCGGCTTTGCCGTGTCCGGCTGCGCGCCCGAGGTGATGGGCCTTGGTCCCATCGAGAGCTCTCGCAAGGCGATGGCGCGGGCAGGCGTCGGCATGGACGACATCGATATAGTTGAGATGAACGAGGCTTTCGCGGCGCAATCGCTCGCTTGCATTCGGGATCTCGAGATCGACAGCGCCAAGCTAAACATCGACGGCGGCGCGCTGGCTATCGGGCACCCGCTGGGCGCCACCGGCGCGCGGCTGATCGGAAAGGCGGCGCTGCTGTTGCAACGCGAAGGCAAGCGACACGCGCTGGCTACGCAATGTATTGGCGGCGGCATGGGCATCGCAATGGTGCTGGAGGCAGTATCATGAGCCACGCGAACAAGGCGGCGGGGTCGAAAACAGCAGCTGCGCACGGGTTTCGCGGCGCAGATCAAGGCGCGCGGCTTTATGGACGCCGCGCAGGCGCAGCTTGTCACGCCCGGCCATGTCGAAGACGATCTTTTCCGCGTGGCGGAAGCCGATTGGATCGTCGAAGTGCTGTTCGACCGGATCGAACCGTTGCGCAAACCGGGGGCGCTGCTGTTGTCCAACACCTCGACCATTCCGCGCGCCGAAGAGCTGGCCGAGGGTTACACGCAGCCCGAATTCACTGTCTTGCAATGTAGAGTATCGGCGGCGGCGGGGCCTATTTCGGTGCCGCTAGCGCTGCACAAGGCAGGGGCGCTTGGCGATCCCGAATTGCGGTTGCGACCGCTTGTCCGGCCCCTTCGGTGCCGGGGCAACGCGCGTAGCAAGGCAGGCAGGATGCACCGTTTCTGCAAGAGAACCAGTTGGATGCATCAAGCACCTGCACGGGACAAAGGCACAATTGGTCTGGACAATATGCTTTCAAATTTATATTAATCTATATGATTTAATTGCCGCTTCGAACCCTTCCCTCGTCGCCGCTACTACCAGACCTCCAATCGAAGGAACTGAGCACATGACCGTTGATACCTTGCAATCCGTACGCGATCGCCTCGACATCCGGCCGGGGCGCCTGTTTATCGGCGGCACCTGGATCGATTGGGACGGTCCGCGTTTCGATCAGATCAACCCGACGATCAACCAGACGCTCCAGACCTTTCCGGAAGCCGGCAAGCGCGGTGTCGATCTTGCCGTAGCGGCGGCGCGCAAGGCCTTTGACGAAGGGCCGTGGCCGACCATGCCCGCGCATGATCGCAAGCGCATCCTGCAACCGATCATCGAGCGTATCTATGCCGACGAGGAGCTGCTCGCCCAGCTTCAGACGCTCGACAACGGCATCCCCTACACCTTCAGCCGCAACTCTCGCGCCTCCGGCAAGGCCGCTGCCGAAGTGCTGGACCACTTCGCAGGATGGGCCGACAAGCTGACCGGCGAGACCTATCCCCAGTTCTCGTCTGCCTCGAACATGCATTACATGTCGTTCCGAGAACCCGTCGGTGTCGTCGCCGCGATCATGCCTTGGAACGTCCCACTTTCCATGTTCGCCAAGAAAATCGGCCCGGCACTGGCTTGCGGCTGCACGGTGATCGCGAAACCTTCGGAGAACACCAACCTTGCGGTCCATCGATTGGCCGAAATTTTCGCGGAAAGTGACCTGCCCCCGGGTGTGTTCAATTTCGTGACCGGCGCAGGCGAAACCGGCGAGGCGCTCTCGACGCATCTCGGCGTCGACAAGGTCAGCTTCACCGGAAGCACCGCCGTCGGGCGTCGCATCGTCGCGGCGAGCGGGTCGAACATGAAACGCCTGTCGTTGGAGCTTGGCGGCAAGAGCGCGGGAATCGTCTTTCCCGATGCGCGCAGCGTGGCCACGGCTGCGACCACTCTCATGGGCCTGTCGTCGACCTTCCTTTCGGGGCAGGTCTGTACCACGCCGAGCCGCGCCATCGTGCATCGTTCGGTTCTGGATGAATTCCTGCATCACGCGGCGGCGCAGGTCGAGGGTGTCCGCTACGGCGACCCGTTTGATCCGGCCACGACCTCTGCGCCGCTGATCACGCAAAAGCAGATGCAACGCGTTCTGGGCTATGTCGATGCCGGTCGGGAAGAGGGCGCGGAATTGCTGTTCGGGGGCGATCCGGCAACCGGAATTGCAGGGGGCGGCAACTGGGTGAACCCCGCATTGTTCACCAATGTGCGCAACGACATGACAATTGCCCGCGAAGAAATCTTCGGCCCTGTGCTGGGCGTTATCCCCTTCGATACCGAGGAGGAGGCGATCCGGATCGCCAACGAAAGCGAATACGGGCTGTCGGGCACGGTCTTCACCACCGATGTGTCGCGGGCTTTCCGTGTCGCCCGTGCAATCCGGTCTGGCACCATCGGCATCAACGGTTTTGCCAGCGTCGCGAACGCACCGATGGGAGGATACAAAAACTCCGGGATCGGCCGAGAAGGCGGCTGGCCCGGCATCGAGGCGTTCACCGAGCTCAAGACTGTCAACTTCAATCTGGACGTCTGAACCGCGCCTAAGCCCGACACTGGGCAAACGATCAGGCTTTACTCGAACCGGAAATCGGATCAGCCCCTGAAGGTAAGTGACACGTCAACGGGAAAGACAGATATGCTCCGGCACAGGAGAAGGAGCATGTCTGTCGATGGCGAGTGGCTTCCCTAAATTGCGCATGTGCATCAACACAATGCCCGATTGCACATCGCCTGCGAACCCCTAGGCAGGCCCTGCTATGCCATCACACCACACAGGTGCTTTGAGAGCTGGCCGATGTCGTCCAGAGATGCCAGCCGCTGCCCCAGATCGATCAGGCCGTCGCTGTCGCAATCGACAAGGTTGCCCTGCCATTTCTCGCGCAGGTCGTGCCAGCTGATGTCGCCGGTACGGCTGTGTCCCTTGGGGCTGTCCACGCGGTGCGAGACACGTCTTCCATCGCGGCTGTGCAGCGTGACGCGCGCGCCGCGTCCGTTCGGGTTTTCCGCGTTAAGCTCCGGATCGATCTTGACCTCGATCATCGCGCGCAGCGCCTGAAAACGTGGATCGGCGAGGATGGCGGGGAAGGGTCGGTCGCTCAGACGCAGCCCGCCTTTGGCAATCGTCGCCGCCAGCATGTCCTGCACGCAGATGCTGTGCATCTTGCGATTGTCGACCACGCGCATGGCGTTTTCAGGCATACCAACCTCGATCCGGCTAAGATCGTCGGCGTGCAGGCCATGTTCGGCCAGCAGGTGCAGCGTTGCCTCGACGGGCGTATGGATCGGATATCCCGCGTTGAAAAATTTGAAATTGGCGCCCGTCACCGCGTGCTGTGTGCCAAGGCCGTCGAGCATCGCGTCGCCGCACCCCTCGTCCCCCCAAGCGGCCAGCAAACCATCGGGCGCGCCGAAGATATCCGCGTTGCCCTCAAGCCCTGAGGCAGCCATCAGCGCCGCGCTGATCCCGGCGAAGGCGAACTGACCGTTGCAGAAGGATTTGCTGATGTGTCGCTCTTCTGAATAAAGCGCGTACAGCCCGTTGGTCTGAAAACTGACCAGCGCGAAGGCGTGACAGATGCGCGTTTCATCCAGCCCTAGCAGGCTGCAAGCGGCGGCAGCGCACCCATAAGCGTACAAAAAATCGCTGGTCATGTGATGATCGTCGCGGATGCGGAATTTTCCACCGCAAGCCGCCACCAGCCTGGTGCCCACTTCATACCCAAGCGCCACCGCGCCAATCAAGTCCGCGCCCGTCGCGCATTGGCGTTCGGCCATGCACATCGCCGCCTGAACGATCGACGCGCCGGGATGGCCGCCGACCACATGCGCGCCGTCCACCTCCTCGCCGTGTCCTGCCGTGCCGTTTGCCAATGCAGCGTAGGCGGCAGGCGCGCGGCAACCGGCGCTCAGCACCAGCGCCTCGGGGGGGCCGCCCATCGACAATGCAAAGCGTGCTGCCAGCTGCGCCGGTGCGCTACGGCGGCAGAAATACGCGCCCGCCAGTTCGTCAGTTATGATTTTTGCCGTTCGTTCGACAATCTTGGGGGGCAAGGCCCGGGTGTCCGTTGCCGCGACGTATCCGGCAATCATGCGGGTCAGGGTCCGAGTCATCCTGTATCTTTCTTCAAATAGCAATTGCTGCAAGAAAAACATTGACTCCGCTTAAGTCAAATCATTTATATTAATTAGATGCAGTGCGGCCTGTGACCTCGAGGAGGAGGGCGTCGGCCATGCGCAGATCAATCCTTGGAGGAGGCAACTTATGACAAGACTATTCAAGCGGCTTGCACCCGCATTCAAAGCCGGGATAGCGATTGGGGCATTGTCCCTTGGCACAGCAGCGGGCGCGCAGGAAAAGGAATTGCGCTACGCTTTCGGCATCTCGCCGACGTTCGCGACCTATCCTGCGATCGAACGCTACGCTGAAATGCTGTCCGAAGACCCCGGCCTGAACGTCAAGGTCTATGCCATGTCGCTGCTGACGGTGCAGGAGACAATGGCCGGTTTGCGCGACGGAATTGCCGACATCGGCTGGGAAACCGCCCCCTATCACCCCGCGGAATTCGCAGAAACCAACCTGATCACCAACCTGACCATGTTGATGACCACGGGGAAAGTGCCGGACCTGCCTGGGACAGCCATGGCAGGGGCTGTGCTGGAGTATGTGATGCTCAATTGCCCGGACTGCCTAAAAGAGATCAAGGCACAGAACGCGGTCTTTACCGCATCGACCGCGACGCCGCCCTACTATCTGCTATGCAACAAACCTGTCGCTACGATCGAACAACTGCAGGGCAAACGCATCCGGTCGGGCGCGCCCAACTTCAGCCGCTGGGCCGAAAAATTCGGTGCGACGGGGGTTTCCTTGCCCGGGAACGAGATCTATGACGCGCTTGGCCAGGGCATTGTCGATTGCACCACCAATGACGTGGGTCAGCTGCTGGGGCTGCGGTTCATCGACGTGACCTCCTCGGTTACACTTGGCGTGCCGGGTGGCGTCTATGGTGGCACGTTGGCCGCCAATTTCAACCGTGACGTCTGGCAGGGCCTGACCGAGGCGCAACGGCTTACCGCTCTCAAGGCGGCCGCTCGTTTCAGTGCAGATTCAGTTCTGATGTATCACCAGTCTGCCGAAGAGGCGCGCGCCACAGCCGAAGGAAAAGGTATCGAATTCTTCGAACCGTCCGAGGAGCTGGCTGCGGCCACCGCGCAGTTCGTGCAGGACGACTTGGCGACCATCGCGCAACAGTTCAAAGAGACATATGGTATCGAAGATGTCGACGCCAAGATTGAACTGGCGCGAGGGTTGATTGACAAGTGGAAGGGCCTTGTCGAAGGCACCGGAACCGATCTTGATGCCATCACGCAACTTTACTGGGACGAAGTCTATTCCAAGGTCGATGCCGCGACCTATGGCATGGACTGACGGGCCTGATCAGGTGGGCGGTGACTAGCACCTCCCACCTGATACAAGACGCAATAACCCCGAGGCAGGAGAAGTCTAGGTGAGGCTGATGAATATCGTGGACAAGAGCATAGATGTGCTGACGCAAGCGTTCGCGGTGATCGCCGGCGTGTCTGTTGTGGTGATGATGGTGCACGTCAATTTCGACGTAATCTTGCGGACCACAATCAACGAGGTGCCGCCGGGCACCATCGTATTCGTTTCAAAATACTACATGGTCCTGCTGGTTTGCCTTCCGCTTGCCTTCGTGGAACGGTCAGACGACCACATCAAGGTGGATGTGTTCACCGGTTTGTTGCCGGAACGGGTGCAGCATGTGCTGGCGGGTATCATCTTCCTGCCGTCGGCCCTGCTGTTCGGGCTTGTGGCATATGCCAGCTTTATCGAGGCCATGCAGCAATTTCAGCGCGGCAGCTTCGTGATCGAACAGGACATCCGGATCCCGATCTGGATGGGTTATTTCGCCCTGCCAATCGGCTATGGGCTGGGTGCGATGCTTTTGTCGCTGCGTTTCGTCCGCTTTCTTACGGGGGCCGGCCAAGCTCCCACCTCTCAAAATTTTGCACCGGATGTTGGCCCAAAAACCCAAGTGGACAAATAGAACTATGACTGACCCCCAATTCGGCCTTATGGCCATCGCACTTCTCTTTGTTCTGATTGCCATTCGCATGCCGCTCGCCGTGGCCCTGACTGGTGTTCCATTTGTCGGGATTTGGTATTTGATCAGCTGGAATGCCGCGATCGGCAGCCTAAAGATCATCCCTTACAACTTTGCCGCCAACTGGCATCTCAGTTCCGTGCCGATGTTTCTTTTGATGGGTTATCTGGCCTATCATACGGGTATCACCAAAGGGCTGTTTCGCGCGGCGCGGATGTGGTTGTCGCGGCTGCCTGCGGGTCTGGCAATCGCCAGCATCATGGGCGCATCGGGTTTTTCCGCTGTCACCGGATCATCGGTTGCTTGCGCCGCGGCTATGGGCAAGATCGCCGTGCCCGAGATGCTGCGAAGCAATTACAGCCCCAGCCTTGCGACAGGTACGGTTGCAGCGGCGGGCACCATCGGCGCGCTGATCCCGCCAAGCATCCTGTTCATCATCTACGGGATCATCGCGCAGGTGCCGGTGGGCGACCTGTTCATCGGTGGCGCGGTCGCGGGTATGCTTACGGCTTTGTCCTATATCGCGGTCGTGGTCCTATGGGCGAAATTCGATCCCTCGGCTGCGCCAAAGGTCGAAGAGCATTTCCCCCTGAGCGATATGTTAAGCTCGTTGCTGGAGGTCCTGCCGGTGGTGCTTCTGGCGGTGCTTGTGTTCGGCGGTCTTTTTGCCGGGCTGTTCACCCCGACAGAGGCGGGTGCGGTCGGCGCGCTGCTGTGTCTTTTGATCGCCCTCTTTCAGGGCAAACTGTCCTGGGACAGTTTCCGCAGGTCGGTTGTGGAATCGTTTTCCACCTCTGCGGCCATCTTTGCCATCGCCATCGGCGCAAACCTTCTGACCCGGTTTGTAGCGCTGTCCGGGGCCGATGACTACATTTCGGATGTATTGGTAGGCGTTACCACCAACACGGCCCTTCTCATGCTGATGATCGTTGCGCTGTACCTTGTCCTTGGCATGTTCCTTGATCCGCTTGGTGCCATGCTTTTGACGCTTCCGATCCTTCTGCCAATCGTGCAGGAACAGCAACTGAGTCTTTTGTGGTTCGGCATCATTCTGGGCAAGCTACTGGAGGTGGGAATGATCACACCGCCAGTCGGGTTGAACGTATTTGTGCTTAAAAGCGTGGTCAGCAAAGACATTGCGATCGGAACCATATTCAAAGGGGTGGTGTGGTTCTTGCTGGCGGATGTGGTCGTCATCACAGCCTTGATCGTTTTTCCCGATCTTGTTCTTTACTTGCCGTCGCTGACGGACTGACCGGTGTTTGGGGCAATGTAATCCATTCGTATATTCGGAAATTTTTCAAGAAGGGCGGCACTGCCAATCACGGGTGCCGCCCTTATCAGTAGCTTGAGATGCAGTCCCCTGCGTCTTGTGCGGCGGGAGTTTGCCTTGGTCTTTCATTTCGCTGCCTTTCCTTTTAGCGCCAATGCCGTGCAGCGCAGATTCCCGGAACTTGACCGGATATTTTTGCTCAATATGATATATATGATATGGAGGAGAATCACATGAACTTGACTGCTTTTTACGCCGTGCGCGCCGCTGTTGTTGCAACTCTGCTGACGGCAGGCTCCAGCTTCGCCTTTGCACAAGACGATTGCGAACCAGCCGATGGCGCGACCTTTGTTTGTGGCGTCTATAACGCCGAAAAGATCATCTCGATGGGCAACAGCGGATGGGGTGTTGCCAGTTCCGCAGCGGGGGGCCCAAACACGCTGCCGGCTTTTTATTGGATCGACGAAGCCAAGGCGGCATTTACACCGTTTGACCGCGCCTCGGTCACGCAAACCCCCGATGCCGATGCATTCCCCGACTGCCCTGCGCCGGATCATGCGAAACTGTCATCGCTTGGGCTGGCCTATAGCGATGACACGGGGCGGCTTTATGTCGTGAACCATGGCGGGCGTTTTTCGATCGAGGTTTATGATGTCACCTTTGGTGGTGAGGTGCCAAAGATGGATTGGATCGGCTGTGTTCTGCCGCCGGACGAACATTTCTGGCCCGACGATGTGGCGGTTCTTCCTGATGGCGCGATGATTGTCACCAGCCTGTTCGACCCGACAGATGCCACGATGGTGGAACAGCTTTCGTCGGGCGCGCCCCATGGTGCCTTGGGCAAATGGTCGGCCAAGGGCGGTTGGCAAGAGCTTGCTTCGGGAAAACTGTCAGGGCCGAACGGCATCGTGCTGTCGCAAGATGCGCAAACCGCCTTTGTCGCCGAATGGGCGGGCAAAACCCTGACGCGGATAAACTTGGCCGATGGTTCGCTCGACAAGGTTGCGCTTGATTTTCTGGTCGACAACATCGCGTGGGACGCGCAGGGCAAGGCATTGCTGGTTGGCGGTCAGTCGGCCCCCGTCGCGGATGTTTTCGTTTGCGCAGGCAATACCGATCTGCATTGCGACATTCCCTTCACGCTGGTTAAGATCGACCCCGAAACACTCGACGTTACGCCGATCTTCGGCCCTGGAAAACTGGGTGTGATGGGCACCGGAACAGGGTTGATCCAGCAAGGGGACGAAATATGGGTCACGGCCTTTCGTTCGGATCGGATTGCACGCCTCGCCATGCCGCAATGAATGCATCAGTTGCAGTTGCATGCAGAGTCTTTAAATCATATAACTCTATTAAAGGCGCGACTGCGCTCAACAGCGGCCCCACAAAGGGGCCGCTCATGCTCTGACAGGAGACACCAGATGCAGAAACCGGACATCTTTATCGGCGGTGAATGGATCCCGTCCGAAGGACGCGCCTTCGTCGATGTGGTCAACCCCGCGACCGAAGAAACCATTGCTCAAGTCGTCAAGGGCACGGCCGCGGATGTGGATAAGGCGGCCCGCGCCGCAGCAGATGCGTTTCCCGCGTGGTCCCAAACGCCCGTCGCAGAACGCGCCGCGATCTTCATGCGGCTTTCCGAAACGCTCGAAGCGCGTTCCGACGTTCTGACCGATCTGGGCACGCGCGAAGTGGGCCAGCCGATTTCACAGGTTCGCAAATTGCAAACCGGTGGCGCCGTCGAGGAGTTGAAACTGATCGGCCAGTTCGCCCAAGAAGTTGCTTGGGAAGAAACCGCGGGCGGCGCGGTTGTGCGCAGGGTCCCGTCGGGCGTGGTGGGCTGCATCACCGCATGGAACGGGCCTTTGCGTTCGGTCATCTCGAAGGCGGGCGCCGCCTTGGTGGCGGGCAACACCGTGGTGGTGAAACCCAGCGAAGTTGCGCCGCTGACGGCCTATGAATTCACACTGGCCGCCGCCGAGGCGGGGCTACCGCCGGGGGTGCTCAACCTCGTTTCGGGCACCGGACCGGAGGTTGGCGAAGCCATCGTCGATCACCCGCTGGTGGACATGGTGTCTTTGACGGGGTCGGTCAGGGCAGGGCAGCGCGTGATGGAGGTTGCCTCGCGTCAGGTCAAACGGGTGCATCTGGAACTGGGCGGCAAATCAGCAAATATTCTGCTGGACGGGGCCGATTACGAAACGGCTGTGCGTGTCGGGCTTGAAGACGCGTTCCGCAACGCGGGTCAGGTGTGCGGCGGGCTTACCCGTCTGCTGGCTCCGCGCGCAAAGCTGGCCGAGATCGAAGCGATGGCCGTGTCCATTGCCGAAGGTTTCCGGATCGGTGATCCCTTTGACGAATCCACCACGCTTGGCCCTGTCAAAACCGCGACGCAGCGCGACCGCGTGCGCAATTACATTCGCATCGGCATGGATGAGGGCGCGCGCCTTCTGACCGGCGGTGATACCGCGCCGGAAGGGCTGCACCGTGGCTATTTCGTGCGCCCCACGGTGTTTTCCGGCAATAATTCCATGCGCATTGCCCGCGAAGAAATATTCGGGCCGGTGGTGGTGATCATCCCCCACGACGGCCCCGAAAATGCCATCCGCATTGCCAATGATTCCGATTATGGTTTGGCGGGGGCGGTCTGGGCCGCCGAAGCGGAAGAGGCCCGCGCCATTGCCCGCCAGCTGCGCACCGGCCGCATTCGCATCAACGGCGCGCCATTGGAGAAGCGGGCAACCCACGGCGGGTTCAAACTGTCCGGCTTTGGCCGCGAATGGGGCCGCTACGGCATTGAGGAATTCACCGAGCTTCAATCGATCATCGGCTGAGGGATAGCATCATTCAGCACGCCGAACAGCGCCGCGACAAAGGAGATTGCCACGCGCAAACAAAGGCTTGGCACCTCGCATTGACGAAAACCTGCGGCCGCTTGACGTCGAGATGACGCCAGCGGCCGTGCCTCTCATCAACACGGCAGCGGCGCAAAGACCCGCCAGAGGTGGCCGTTCGAGGGGCACGGATTAGACCTCGCGCCGCTCCGTCCGGCCATGTGCCTTTGCCCAGTTTCGCATGTGTTGGATGAACAGCGTGAAGGCACGCATCTGATGCGTGCGGTCGGGATAGTACAGGTGCAGTTCGGGCAGTGGCGGCACCCACTTGTCCAGAACCGATACCAGATCGCCGGAGGCCAGATGCGCACTGACAAGATCCAGCGGCATGTAACTCAGGCCGGTTCCCGCCAAGGTGGCATTCAGGGCAACCTGAGCGTCCGAAACGATCAGTTGCGATGGCACCCGCACGCGAAAGTCGCGTTCGCCCTCTTCGAACTCCCATGCGAACAGTTCACCGCTGCCGGAAAATCGCATGTTGATGCAGGTGTGTCGCGCCAGATCGGCGGGATGTTCGGGGCGGGCGTGGCGCCCGAAATAGGCGGGCGCACCGACGATGCGGACCGGCATCGCATCACGCACACGAAAGGAAATCATGTCCTGTTCGACACTTTCGCCCACACGGATGCCCGCATCGAATTTTCCCGCAACGATATCGACCAACCCGTTGTCGATCACCGCTTCGACGGAAATGCCCGAATGCGCGGCAAGAAAATCCCGCATCGCAGGTTCCAGCACCACAAGCGCGGCATATTCCGATGTCGTGATCCGCAGCAGGCCCTCGGCCACCTCGCTTTGCGAGCCGAGCGCGTCAATCTCACGCCGGATCGTGCCAAGCCCGTCACTGACGGCGGTGAACATGCGCTCTCCTGCGGGGGTCATCGCAACCGAGCGGGTGGAGCGCACCAGCAAGCGCAGGCCAAGGCGCGCTTCAAGGCGGCGGATCGCCTGACTAAGGGCAGAGGCGCTGATGTTCAGCCGTGCAGCCGCGCGGGTAAAGTTCAGTTCCTCAGCCACCACCAGAAAGCTCTCAAGATCGTCAAATTGGCCGGCCATTATTAATTCCTGCTTCACAAGCCTTGCAATAATGCACACATTATTTCACCTGACTTCATTTGGTAGGGTTTGTCCAGACCGCGAATTCCCCGCGCAACTCATTCAAAGGACACATCATGCGTTACACTTCCCGCCCCGCCACTTCTCGCTTCGCCCTTGCGGCGGCACTAACCATTTTCGGCTCTATCGCCTTTGCCGAGGGGGTTTCGGTTTCGCCCGCCACCTTGACCCTGATCGATGTGCCAAGCAGCGCGCCGATGTCGGCGGCGGCGGTCGATCTGGCCGCTCTTGGGTATTCAGAGCTGGAGTTTTTCACCGAAGGCACGGCGCAACGTTATCGCGGCGCAACGCTTGGCAAGATGGAGACAGCCGAGGTGATTGATGGCGGCTATCCCTATCGCAGCCGCGTCCTTCTTCGCCGTCCCGCCCCCGAGGCATTCAATGGAACGCTGGTGGTGGAATGGACCAACGTGACAGCCGGACAGGATATTGATTTCGCCTTTGCCGAGATGTACGAACACCTGTTGTCGCAGGGCTATGCCGTGGCAGTGATTTCGGCGCAAAAAGGGGGCGTGGACAGGTTGAAAACCTGGAACCCCGACCGCTACGGCAGCCTCTCTGTCGATGCGGATAACACCGACCCCCAAGGCGGCGTTGTGGATACCTGCGTTGCGGGCCCCGAATGCCCTGCCGATCCGCTGGCATGGGATATCTTTTCGCAAACCGCTGCGGCATTGAAAGAGACGGGCGAAGGCGCACCTCTGGCGGGCTATGACATCACGACGGTGGTTGCGCTCGGCCAATCGCAATCGGCCTTTCGTCTGTCGGGCTACTACAACGCGATCCAGCCGCTGACCGGCCTGTTTGACGGGTTCCTGTTCGACGATCTGGCCACCCAGCTGCGCGGCGATCAGACCGTTCCTGCGATCACCGTGAACTCCGAAGTGACGGCAGACATGTTCCCGCCCGCCGCACCGAGCGATTTCGTGCGGATCTGGGATCTGGCGGGGGCCGCGCACAGTTCCGTTTATGGCGCTGAATATGTCGACCGTATGGTGCTGCGCGATGCGTCCTATCCGGGCACAAACGAACCGCTCAGCTTTACCGACACGCTCGCCAGCCAGAATTGCGCCATGCCGTCCAGCTATTCCGAGGTAGACACCGGCGCGGCACTTTCCGCCGCACTTGTGTCGCTGGAGGCATGGGCCGAAGAGGGGGCGCCGGCACCACAATCCCAGATCTTTGCTCGCGATGCGGACGGAAAGGTGCTGCGCGATGCGCAGGGGCTGCCGATTGGCGGGCTGCAATTGCCTGAATTCGCCGTGCCCGCAACCAGCTATGCGATCAACGGACCCACTGTTTTCTGCACCCTGTCGGGCTATTCGCAGGATCTGACAGCCGAAGAAATGACCGCCCGCTACGGCACAAAAAACGCCTATGTCGCGGCTGTCCGTGCCACGGGTCAGGCCCTGACCGAGGCAGGCTATCTGCTGGCGGCGGACGCTGAAACCAGCGTCGCGCGCGCCCAAGCTGTCGATTTCACGCAGTGACGATACAGCGCCCCCCGCGATCCGCGTGGGGGGCGCTATTCGCGATAACGCAATTGATCGAGCAACAGTGAAAAGGCCGCCGAGGGATGTTTACGACTGGGATAATACAGATGATATCCGGGAAAGGCGGGGCACCAATCGTCCAGCACCCGCACCAGACGGCCCGCTGCGATATGCGCCAACACCTGATCTTCGGGCAGATAGGCAACGCCCAGACCATCCAGCGCTGCCGCGATGCGCAAGCCAAGCGTGTTCAGAACCAACTGGCCCTCGCTGCGGACCTTTACCTGATGCCCGTTCTTTTCCAAACCCCATTGGAAAATGCTGTCATAGGTCGGCAAGCGCATGCAGATGCAATTATGCGCCATAAGGTCTTCGGCCGTTTGGGGGCGCGGGTGGCGGGCGAAATAGGCGGGCGATGCCACAACCGCCATCCGCATCTCGGGCCCGATCCGGACCGCGACCATGTCCTTGTCCAGTTGCTCCCCCAGGCGCACGCCGGCGTCAAAGCCTTGCGCCACGATATCGACCAAACCGTAATCGACAATCAGCTCGACCTTGATATCCGGATAGCGGGGCAGAAACTGCGCCAGTGCCGGTTGCAGGATCGAAACCGCCGGATGCTCACCCGCCGTCAGGCGGATGGTGCCCGCGGGCTGGTCACGCATGGCGCGCAAATCGGCAACGGCATGTTCAATCTCTTCAAATTTCGGAGAGATCGTCGTGAGCAGCCGCTCTCCCGCCTCGGTCGGTGCCACACTTCGCGTGGTGCGCGTCAAAAGTCGCACGCCAAGCCGCGCCTCCAGGTTCTGGACCTGTTGGCTCAATGCAGATTGGGAAATCCCAAGCTTGGCCGCCGCGCGGGTAAAGCTGCGTTCGCGGGCGACCATCGCGAAGGTGGCCAAGGCGTTGAAGTTTTCGGTCATCACTTATCAGTTTTCCTAATAGGCTCATCCAGTTTTACCGCTCTAATTGATGAATGGCGGAAGGACTAGAGTCAATGATGTCATCCCCCGCGCAAAGCCGTCTGGCAAGACGCCTTGCCCCCACAAACCCACGACCGGAGCCCCAATGAAACCTAAATTTACCTGCATGTCCTTTGTCACCGCCTTGGGAATTGGAATCCTGCCCGCCCTGTGGGCCACGGCCGAGGAAACCCGCGTCACTTTCCCCGACCTTGACGCGTTGATCCATTACACCACGGTCAATCGCGGCGACGTGACCGAACATATGCTGACGACGCAGGCGGCGATTGATGCCACGCAAAGCGGACAACCGATCCCCGATGGCACGCAGGTGGTGCTGGTGGATTACCGCGAAGGCGAGGTCTACCGCTATTTCGTGATGGAAAAAGGCGCGGGTTGGGGGGCGGATTATGACGACCGGCGTCGCACCGACGACTGGCAGTTCCAGTTCTACTGGGGCGACCGCAGCATCAATATGGAAGAAAACACCGCCCGTTGCCAAAGCTGCCACCAATCGCGCTCTGATGCGGAGTACATGTTTACCTACAACGACTTGCGCAGGTTCGAGCAATGACCCGCGCCCCTGATGCAGCGGGAGGCCTGTGATGATCCGCACGCGCATTCTGCTCGATGGCATTGCCGTTGCCCTGTTCGTCTGTGCATTTGCCTATTGGGCTTTCGGCAACCTGACACACGAGCTGATCGGCAGCGCGTTCTTTGCGCTGCTGATTGCCCATAATGTGTTCAACCGGCGTTGGTATGGCACCCTGCGGCGCGCAAAATCCGACAGCCTGCGCCTGTTCAATACGCTGGTGATTGCGGCGATGGCGCTGTCGATGACGGTTCTTTTGGGCAGCAGCCTCCTTATTTCGAAAGACCTCTTCGCCGCTCTGGCGCCAGATGGTGCTTTTTCCGTGCGTGCCGCGCATATGTTCGTGGCGTTTTGGGCGCTTGTTTTCCTTGGCGTGCATCTGGGAACGCGCTGGACGCTTGTGATGGCCGTGGCGCGTCATGCCTTTGGCTTTGACAAACCCAATCGCTTGCGCAGCTGGGCGCTTCGGACGCTGGTCGCAGCGATTGCGGTCAAAGGTGCATTCGCCGTAGACAAGATGGGCATCGTCACGCGGCTGCGGTTTCAATACGCGCTCGACATGTGGGATTTCAACGCGGACACCTTCGGGTTCTTTGTGAATTACCTGTCCATCATCGGACTTCTGGCGGCCGTGACCCATTACGGCCTGCGCCTTTGGCGGGCCCTGCGGCAGCGATTCTTGACGGAAAAGGCGCGATGAGACAACCAACATCACAATTTTTTGCCAGTCTGCTGCTGGCCGCCTTCGCCCAATCCGCGAGCGCGCAAGAGAACCGCGCTGTTCAGGCGCAGGCCAATGCAGCCCCATCGGTCAGCGCGCATCTGAGCACGGATGGGCGGCTGGCGGACATCCTCAATACCCCCGCCTTTGCAGGCTTTGCCGAACGCATCCTGCCATGGCACGGCCGCCTCTATGACCCCGCGATGCGGCTTGAGCAGATTGGGGCGCTTTTCCCCTACCACACCGCCTTGGACGTAAAAAACATGGTCTCGGCTCTCAATCATATGATCGACGCGGCCAATGCAGGGCAGACCATCTTCTACGAGATCTACACCGAGGCAGAAATCAGGGCCGATCCGGCCAAGGCCGCAGCGGGAATTTTTGTGTTCAGGAGCCGCCCCGACGCGCCATTTTCGGTTATCGCGGCAGGCGGTGCCTTTTCGCATGTAGCGTCGCTGCACGAGGGGTTTCCTTACGCGCAGACGATCCGCGACATGGGGTTCAACGCCTTCGTCGTGACATACCGGACAGGGCAGGGCGGGCGGGTCGCGACCGAAGACATGGCGCGCGCGATTGAGTGGATTTTCGAGAATGCCGCCGATCTGGAGGTCAGCACCGAGGGCTATTCGGTCTGGGGCAGTTCGGCAGGCGCACGCATGGCGGCCTATATCGGCTCTCACGGGCCAGCCGCTTTCGGCGCCGCCGATCTGCCCGAACCGGCGGCGGTCATCATGGCCTATACCAGCCATTCCGATGTGGCGACGCGCGAGCCGCCAACGTTTGTCGTGGCCGGCGAAAACGATCGCATCGCGCCGCCCGCCAATATGGAACGGCGGATCGCCCTTCTGCGCCGTCTCGGCACGCCGGTCGAATACCACCTCATCGCGGATGTCGGACACGGGTTCGGCGCGGGGATCGGCACGAATGCCGAAGGGTGGATTGCCCAAGCCGTGCGCTTTTGGGAGGCCGCCCGCGAAGGCCGCTAAGAATTTGCTTCATCATCAAAAGGACAGGAAAAGATGACAGACGACACCAATGTCAAAATCGACCGTCGAGGGTTCCTTGGCGCGGCAAGCGGTTTGGCGGCAGCGCCACTTCTGGCGGCCAGCGGAACGCAGGCCTCGGCGCAACAGGCGCAACGCGCGGGGGTCTACCCCGATGCGCCGCGCAATGGCAGCAAACGCATGCTCGGCTCGCTGGAAGTATCAAGCATCGGCATGGGCGTGCAGAACATGTATCGCACCTACCAGACCACGCGCCCCTCGCGGCCGGAGATGGTCAATATCATCCGCGCGGCCCATGATCACGGTGTGACCTTTTTCGACACCGCCGAAGCCTACGGCCCCCATCACTGCGAACGGATTTTGGGCGAGGCTATCGCGCCCTTCCGCGATGAGGTGGTCATTACCTCGAAATTCGGCTGGAACATCGACCTGGAAACCGGCGAACGGCTTCCGGGCCTCAACAGCAAACCCGACCACATCAAGCGGGCGGTCGAGGGGATGCTCAAGCGCCTGAACACGGACCGTATCGACCTGCTGTATCAACACCGTGTCGATCCCGATGTGCCGATCGAAGATGTGGCCGGAGCGGTCAGTGACCTGATGGACGAGGGCAAGGTGCTGCATTGGGGTCTGTCGGAAATGGGCCTAGGCACGTTGCGCCGTGCGCACGCGGCCCTGCCAGTGACGGCCGTTCAGAACGAGTATTCGATGCTGTGGCGCGGCCCCGAAGCGGAGGTCCTTCCGCTGTGCGAGGAACTGGGCATCGGGTTCGTGCCGTGGAGCCCGCTGGGTGTCGGCTTTCTGACGGGGGCCATTGATGCGGCAACCCGTTTTGCCGAAGGCGATTTTCGGTCGCTCGAGGGGCGTTTCGCTCCTGAAAACCTGCCCGCCAACCTGGCCTTGGTCGCGCTGTTGCACGATTGGGCCGCACGCAAAGCGGCAGCGCCGGGGCAGATCGCCCTCGCATGGCTTCTGGCGCAGAAGCCCTGGATCGTGCCCATCCCCGGCACCACGCAAATGGCCCATATGCTGGAAAATGTCGGTGCGGCAGAGGTCACGTTTACCTCGGACGAACTGGCCGAACTCAACACCGCCGTGGCGGCGGTCGAGATTGCGGGGGCGCGTTTGCCGGCCCGTGTACAGGCATTTTCGAATGTCGAAGCTCCAATCAAGAAATAAAGGAAAATGACTATGAAATACAGAAAACTGGGAAACCTTGAGGTTTCGGCGCTTGGCCTTGGGTGCATGGGGATGACAGGAGTCTATGGATCAGAGGCAGATAAATCTAGGATGATCCGGTTGATCCACGAGGCCCATGAACGCGGTGTGACGTTTTTCGACACTGCCGAGGCCTACGGCCCTTTTGCCAATGAGGCGCTCCTCGGAGAGGCCTTGCAGCCGATCCGCGACAAGGTGGTGATCGCCACCAAATTCGGCTTTGATATCGATCCGGAAGCCCGCGCTCGCAGGGGCGGCACCAACAGCCGCCCCGACCATATCAAAGCGGTGGCCGAGGCCGCGTTGACCCGCCTGAAAACGGATCGCATTGATCTGTTCTATCAGCACCGCGTTGACCCTGACGTCCCGATCGAAGAGGTCGCGGGCGCGGTCAAGGATTTGATCGACGCGGGCAAAGTGGGCCATTTTGGCCTGTCAGAGGCGGGCGTGCAAACCATTCGCCGCGCCCATGCGGTGCAGCCCGTGACCGCCGTGCAAAGCGAATATTCCCTGTTCTGGCGCGGGCCGGAACTTGGCCTTCTTGACGTGTTGGAGGAGTTAGGCATCGGCTTTGTGCCCTTCAGCCCGCTCGGTGCGGGTTTCCTGACCGGTCAGATCGACGAGACAACCACTTTCGAGGAGGGAGATTTCCGCAACCTTGTTCCGCGTCTGGCGCCAGAGGCCCGCAAAGCCAACATGGCGATGGTAGAGGTGGTCAAATCGGTCGCCGCACGTAAGGGCGCAACACCGGCGCAGGTCGCGCTTGCATGGCTCATGGCGCAAAAGCCATGGATCGTGCCCATCCCCGGCACGACCAAACTGCACAGGCTGGAGGAGAACCTTGGCGCGGTCGATCTGGACCTGACAGAGGCCGATCTGGTTGAAATCAACACCGAAGCCGCCAAGATCGAAGTGCAGGGCGACCGCCTGCCCGAAGCCGTCCTGAAAATGACCGAAAGCTGAGCAATCGCGCAGGACTGTTGGCGGGCGGATCGCATCGTGTGGTCCGGCCGCCACCTTCATTCAAGACCCGTGACCAGACACGCCTTGATGCGTCCTGTCCGGCGCGCTACGTCCCCCATCGCCACTCTTGCATCGAGCCGCTCATCGCCGCCGTGCAGACTGATGGAACCGTCCGAAACGGCTTGACTTAGATGCGCAATCTACCGCAGTTCTGGCCGTGACGGACAGCACGGCAATGCCCTTTACACACCTGTTTTGCAGAGCCTGCTTCGACACGGTAGAGTGACATTGATACTTGATCTCAAAGAAGTTTTCTTCTTAAAAAATGTTTTGAGGTCAACAGGTTGGGTGCAAAAAGGACGTGGCGGGACATGGGCGATGATCAAGACACGAGATTGAGGAATTACCAAAGGGCTCTTCCGATCTCGCTTTTGCGTGCGCGCGAGGCCACGATGCGGCCGTTCAAGGAACATGTGGAAAACTATGGGCTGACCTTGCAGCAATGGCGCGTGATCAGGGCGCTGGCAGACGATTCACCGCTTGATTCCAAAACCTTGGCCGAACGCTGCGTGATCCTTGCGCCGTCCTTGTCGCGGATCTTCAAGTCCTTGACCGAAAAGGGCCTGATCCACACCGTCAAGACAGAAGATGCGCGTCGCCATTCGGTCGTTCTTTCCCGCGAAGGGCAGGCGCTTTTTGCGCAGGCCTCCGTGCGTTCCGAAGAGATATACCGTCGCCTCGAAGCGGCCTATGGCACCGACAAGATGTCCGAGCTTCTGACCTTGCTGCGCGATCTGCGCCAAGTGGCGGAAGAGACCGACTTCAACAGCTCCGGTTCGGATCAGCCAAAGTAGGCCTTGTCCAGAACTGCGGGGTCGTCGTGCAACTGTTTGGCCGGACCCGCATAGTGCACCTTGCCGCTGCGCATGACGACTGCATCGGTGGCGAGAGACAGGGCAATTTCGGTGAATTGCTCCACCAGAAGGATGCCGACACCCTCGGCCAGCAACAGTTTCAACGCCCTGACAAGCCGCTGCACGATCAGCGGCGCAAGCCCCAGCGACATTTCGTCGATCACCAGATAGCGCGGCCTGCACATGAGCGCGTGACCGATCGCGAGCATCTGCTGCTGGCCGCCGGACATCGTGCCCGCGATCTGCCCCTTGCGTTCTGCCATTTCAGGAAACAGATCATAAACCCGATCCGCCACCGCCGTCACCTCGGAGGCGGGCAACAGCGCCCCTGCGACGCGCAAATTTTCGTCAACGGTCAGCTTGTCAAGAATGCGGTGCCCCTCTGGCACCACGGCGATGCCTGCGGCGCGCACGGCGTCGGGGGTTTTTCCCGTCACATCCGCGCCGTCCACGGTGACAGAGCCGCCCGCCACCGACAGCGCCCCGCCGATACCGAGGCACAATTCGCTTTTTCCCGCCCCGTTCGCACCCAGAACGGCGGTCACATGGCCGGGATTGACCACGAGCGACGCGCCGGAGACCACCGGTTTCGCGCCTTGCAGGATGGTCAGGTCGGTAACGTGAAGCCCGCTCATGCTATTTCTCCAATTCCCAGATAGGCCGCTTTCACGCGCGGATCGTTCAGCACATCAGCCGTTGGGCCAAAGGCGATACGTTTTCCGAAGTCGAGAACCAGCGTCTCAAGACAGATCGCGCGGATCAGGTCGACATCGTGGTCAATGACCAGCGTTGTCACATCGACAAGCTGCGGGATCGTGGCAAGGATATTGCCAAGGCGCTCGGTCTCTTCGCGCGACATGCCGCCGCCGGGTTCGTCGAACATAAGAACCTTGGGGCGCCCGACAAGGCAGCGCGCAATATCCACCAGCCTTCTGTCGAACGTGGCCAGTCCCGCCGCGACCGTGCGCGCGCGGCCCGTCAAGCCGGTGGCGGTCAGCGCGCGGTCGATATCATCACGCTTGTCGGCTGCGCTCATCGGCAGCGTATCGAGGATGACGCGCAGATTTTCCTCGATGGTCAGATCGTCGGCGATCTGTTCGCGTTGGAACGAGCGGCGCAAACCCCAACGGGTGCGTTTATGCGCCGCAAGATTGCCGATCTCATCGCCGTCACAGACAATCGTGCCCGTCGAGGGCAAGAAGCCCGATATGAGGTTCATCATGGTTGTCTTGCCCGCGCCGTTTGGCCCGATGATCCCGTTGATAGGCTTGGTGAAGCGGGCTGTAACTGCGTCCAGCGCGGTCACGCCGCCGAATTTTACGGTCAGGTCTTTAAGGTCGATCATGTGCGGCGTCCTTTCGAAAAAAGCCCGAAGATCTGGCCGGAAATCCCGTCTGGTGCGGTGATCAGCGCGTGCAGAAGTGCCGCGCCGAAGATGACCAGCGTCAGGTCCGCGTCGATGCCCCAGTTGTTGAAGATCGCGGGCAGAACCCTGTAAAGGACGCCCGCAATCACCACGCCAAGCCAAAGCCGCGCGCCCCCCACGACCGCAAGGGCGAAGAGCATGATGGATTCCGATGCGCGGAATGTGGCGGCATCCAGCAGCCCCAGACCGCCCGCAAGCATCCCGCCTGCAACCCCCGCCAGCAAGCCCGAAAGGCCAAATGCCCAAGCCTTGTAGTAGACGATGTTGATGCCAGAGGCGAACGCCGCAGCCTCGGATTTGCGGATCATGGCCCAGGCCCGGCCTGGGGCCAAACGGCGGTGCGCCTCAATCACGAGGAACCCCAGAATGGTCACGGCGATCACATAGCGCAGGTAGGCGGCATCGGTCTGCGCGATTTCGGGGCGGCGGAAGGGCGCTGCGACGGATGGCATGACACCCCAGAATCCGTCGCCCCCGTTAGGGAAACGCATGGTGGAAAAGATGACCTCCAGCGCGCCAGCCGCCATCAGCGTTATTAGCGCCAGATAAAGGCCGCGCATGCGCAATGCGGGCAAGGCAAGAATCCAGCCGAAGACCATGGTAACAGCGCCCGCAACGGCGAGGTTCGCTTCAAACGGCAGGTCCAGCCAGTGATTCATTCGCAACATGACCCAGCCACCCACACCCGTCAGGGCGATCTGGCCAAGCGACACCATGTTGAGCCGCGCATACATGAAGGCAACGCCGGCTGCGGCAAGGGTAAAGCAGGTCGAAGAGGTGAGGATTTGCAGCCATTGACCGTTGGCGATGGCGGGCAAAAGCACGAGGGCCGCGAAGCCCAGAGCCAGTCCGGCCGAACCTGATCGCGTGGGTTTAAGAAGGTCCATGTGTCAGTCCTTGGCAAAAAGCAGCCGTGTTCCGCGCTGCATGAGCACAAGAACGACGGCGGCGATTAGGTAGGGCGCAACGGGGCGCACAGATTTCAAGAGGGGCGAAAGGGTCAGCAGGCTTTCCACCACGCCCATGGCCAAACCGCCGACGAGCACCAACCCAAGATTGTCGAGCCGTCCGCAAATGGCAGCCGCGACGGAAGGAATGACCATAAAGGTGATGACCACAGGCTCCAGCCGTACCAGATCGCCGAACATCAACCCGATAAACCCCGCAATGGCCCCTGCCATGGCCCAAGCGATGCTTTCAACCCGCAGGATGCGCACCCCGATCATGGCCGAGATGTCGCGGTTGTTGGCAAGCGCACGCATTTGCAGCCCGGTGCGGGTCCGTTCAAGGTAAAGCCAGATGCCGCCCACCAGCGCAAAGGCTGCGCCGACGACGATCAGACGGGTGGCGGTCACACGCAGGCCAAGGATTTTGACCGCCTGCGCGTCGGTCGGCAGCGAAAAGCGCCTGACGTCATCTTCCCAGGCGAAGGCGGTGAATCCAAGGATGATCAGGGCGAAACCCAGCGTTGCGACAGCTTTGACCACTGGGTCGCGCCAAGCCAGAAGCGGTGCTATGAAGCGCCCATAAAACAGCGACAGCGTCATCGCGATCACGATGGCGACGACCCATGTGACCGCCTGCGGCACGCCTGCCTGTTGCAATTGCCACGCGGTCATGACCCCCAGCGCGCCCATCGCGCCAAGCGCAAGATTCAAGACCCCGGTGGCGCGGTACAGGATGACAAGGCCGACACCCCCAAGCGCATAGAGCGAGCCGACCGCGAAGCCGGAGACGAGAAAAAGCCCGGCAACCGCAATAGGTTTGCCAGCGGCAAGCAGCAGATAGGCCAGAACCATCAGGGCGATAAAGCCCAGATAGGGAAGCAGGTGTTTCATGTGGGAACCTTGGATTTGGCCCTGCACACCGGACGTCCGGCTCGCAGGGGTGATGTTAGCTCAGCGCAGACCGAGCGCCTTTTCCGTTTCGAGGATCGGCGCGAAATAGGGGCCTTCGTATTCGAAGCAACCGCGCACGGTTTCGAACCCGCCGTCTTTTACGACAACCATGATCCCGGCGTGGTTCGGCATATGGCGGTTGGCGTCTCCGACATAATAGGGGCCACACATCAGGTCCGAGGTCTTACCGTTGATGGCCTTGATCGCGGTGGTGACGGCGGCACGGTCGTCCAGCTGCGCGGGATCCATCTCCAGCAGGGTTTCGACGAAATACTTGGCAGACAGATAGCCGGACTGGCTGAAGGTGTCGCGCGGATCATCCTCGCTTGCATATGTATCCATCACGGCCTGCCAGTTCATATTATCCGCGCCGGTGCCGTCCAGTTCGGTCAGCTCGGCCGAGACGAAGAACTTGCCGTTCCAGTAATCGCCAAGTGCTCCGGGGACGGACGCGTCATAGGCGGGCGTGGACGAGGTCCAGCTGAAGGCGTCGCCAAGATCCTGTTCCTGCGCTACGCCCAAAAAGGCGATTGCGAGGCCTGCGGGCAGGTTCACAAGGATCGAGTCGGCTCCGGTCGAGATCGCCTCGAGCAGACCCGAGTTCACGTCGGGAGCGGCAGGGTTGAGCAGCACGGAAGACCCCGCAAGCCCTTTCGACTTCATGTATTCTTCGACCGCGCCGCAGGACCAGTTGCCGACTGACGGGATCGCAAGGCCGATGCAGGACACGTTGGTCGCGCCCAGCGTTTCGACCGCATACATCGCCGCACCGATCGAGGACGGCAGCGGGCCTTGGTTCGTCGAGACGATATTCGAGCTTTCGAAACATTCGGACACGGCGCAGGCCGAAGCCATCGCCATGATATTTGCCTCTGCATAGCGGGGGGCGTTTACGCTCATTTCCACGAAAGAGCCGTTGCCGACCATGGCGACGACATTCTGATCCTGAATCAGCTTTGTCGCGGCCTGCGCTGCCAGTTCCGGATTCCACTGATCGTTTTCGACAATGTATTCGATCGGGCGGCCATCAATCCCGCCGTTCGCATTGACGCAGTCGAAATAGGCGCCAGCCGCGTCCGTGGCAGACGAAAAATCGCCAGGCGCGGCGTTGCCATAAATGCCGCCGATCTTGATCGGGGCGCCCGTGGCGGCCTCGCCGGTGTTGGCGCCGCACATCGGTACCTTGCCATGGCTTTCGGCCATCGCAAAGCTCGGCACCACAACGAGGGTCGCGGTTACAAAAAGGCTCCTAAAAGTCTTGTTCATGGTTTTTCCTCCCTTGGAACTTCAGTTCAGCAGACTGTCCCTGCCGATGACAAAGCGGGCACAGCGTTCGGCGATCATCATCACCGGCGCATTTGTGTTGCCCGATACGAGCCGAGGCATGATCGAAGCGTCTGCAACGCGCAGACCTTTCGTGCCTCGCACTCGCAACTCGGTATCCACGACACCCATCGGGTCGTCCTGCGGGGCCATTTTGGTGGTGCCGCAGGGGTGATATACGGTCTTGGCGGTGTCGCGGATGAAGTCGCGCAGCGCATCGTCATCGTTCACGGCCTGCGGCGATGGCAAGGAAAAGTCCTTGCAGATCGCGGCCAGTGCGGGCGCGCGGAATATGTCGATCGCCTTTTTGGTGCCGCGCAGCATCACCTCCATGTCCTCGGCCACGTTGAAGCTGCCCGCGTTGAACAGCGCCTTGTCCTTGGGGTTCTTTGAACGCAGCTTGACCGAGCCGCGCGATTGCGGGCGCAGAACGCATGGGTTCACTGACATGCCGTGTTCTGGGATCGGGTCGCGGCCGACAAAGCCAACCATGACCGGCAGCACGTGGAACTGGATATCGGGGATATCGCCGCCGGACACGTTCACGAAGCCGCCCGATTCCACCACGTTCGAGGTCAGAAGTCCGGAGCGGAAGGCGAGATATTGCGCCATGTGTTTTGCCGCAGCGATGCCTTTGTCCTGCTTGAACAATGAAATAGGGTCCGAAGTCTGGCACTGGACGTTGACTTCGAGGTGGTCCTGAAAGTTTTCGCCAACGCCGGGCACATCCGCCACCACGTCGATGCCGTGCGCCTTGAGATCCTTGCCGTTGCCGACACCTGAAAGCTGCAAAAGACGCGGGGTTTCAATCGCACCGGCGCATAGGATCACTTCGCCGGCGGCGGCAAATGCGCGGCCGTCTTCCAATTCGACACCCGTGGCGCGATTGCCCTCGAACGTCACCCGCGCCACGCGGGTTTCGGTCATGATCTTCAGGTTCGGGCGCTTTTCCGCATCGCGCAAGAATGCCATCGCCGCCGACCAACGCCGCCCGTCATGAGTGGTTGTCTGGAAAAACCCCACACCTTCCTGATCGCCACCATTGAAATCGGGATTATACGGCATGCCGGTTTGCTGCGCGGCCCGGATAAAGGCACGCGACAGCGGGTGGTGGAAATTGGTTTCAGAAACATGCAGCGGGCCATCGGTTCCGTGGAACTCGTCCGCGATTTCCATGTTGTTTTCCAGATCGCGAAACACCGGCAACACGTCGGAATAGCTCCAGCCGCGGTTCCCCATCTGGCCCCACCCGTCATAGTCGTGCGACTGGCCGCGAATATAGATCATCGCGTTCACGGACGATCCGCCGCCGATCACGTGGCCTTGCAGCACGTAGCTTTCCCGCCCGTTCACCAGCTCCGATTTTTCGCCCACGTAAGCCATGACATCGCGGCCTGCCTCGACCACCTTGAAAAAGGTGGCGGGGATGTGGATGAAGCGGTTGTTGTCTTTGCGACCACTTTCGATCAGCAGCACCTTCGCGGCGGGGTCTTCGGACAGACGGGCCGCCATGACGCAACCAGAAGATCCACCGCCAACTACGATATAGTCGAACTGTTCCATGTCTATTCCTTATACTTCGCGCGGATCAAACGAGCAGGGTCTGGATGTCGGTGTATTCCGACAAGCCTTCATCCCCGAACTCGACACCGAAACCCGATTGCTTCACGCCTCCGAAGGGGGCGTTGGGCTGGATCGCGCCGTGTTTGTTGATCCAGACCGAGCCACATTCGAGCCGCAGCGCGATGGCCTTTGCCTTTTCGATGTCTTTCGACCAGACCGAGCCCCCCAAACCGTTTTCGTTATCGTTGGCCCGCGCGATGACTTCTTCGATGTCCGAATAGCGCAGGATCGGCAGGGCCGGTCCGAACTGTTCCTGGATGACCAGTTCATCATCGTCATCAAGGTCGGCGATGAGGGTCGGCGGGAAATACAGTCCCTCTGCCGGAGCGCCGCCCAGCAGAACGCGACCCTTTTTGCGGGCTGCGGCGACCAGACCCGCCACCTTGTCGAACTGCATCTGGTTTGCGATCGGGCCCAGAACAGCGTCATCCTCGGGGCCGGCCTTTACGGTACGGGCATAGTCGGTCAGGGCCTCGCAGACCGAGTCATAGACATCGTCATGCACATAAAGGCGTTTCATCGCGGCGCAGGTCTGGCCGTTGTTGATGAACGCGCCCCAGAACAGACCTTCGGCGATCTCCTTGGGGTCAACGTCGGGCAGGACGATGCCCGCATCATTGCCGCCAAGTTCCAGCGTCAGGCGCTTCATGGTTTCGGCGGCGCTGGCAAACACTTTTTTGCCAGTCGGGGTAGACCCGGTAAAGACCATCTTGCGAATGCCCGGATGCGCGGACATGGCCGCGCCAAGGTTTACCGTCTGATCATCACAGGTGACAACGTTCAGCACGCCGGCGGGCAGCACTTCTTGCAGGATCTCGACCATGCGCAGCGTGGATAAGGGCGTATAGGGCGAAGGTTTCATCACCACGGTATTGCCGGTGCGAATTGCAGGAACGATGTGCCAGATCGCGATCATGATCGGCCAGTTCCAAGGCGTGATCGACCCGACAACCCCGATGGGCTTGCGGTGCAGTTCCACCCGACCTTCGTTGTTGTCCTGAAGCACCTTGACGTCCATTGCCAACGATGCCGTGTAGCCCGCCCAGGCCTGCGCGCCGCCCAACTCGAAGCGCGACCCCTGGCCGCCCAACGGCTTGCCCTGTTCGGCTGTCAGAAGCTGCGCCAGCTCTTCGGCGTGCTCGCCAAGTTTTGCGGCCACGGCCTCGCATGCGGCGCGGCGTTCGGCGTCGGGGGTGCGTGACCAGGTTTCAAAGGCCGCCTGTGCGGCAGCCACGGCGCGGTCCAAATCCTCGATGCTGCCCTGCGGGGCCTTGCCGATGATCGCGCCGTCGCGCGGGCTGGTGACGTCAAATGTGTTTTGGGTGTCGATCGGATGCCCGTCGACAATCATGCTGTAGCGGCGCATGAAGCTCCTCCCTGGATGGCTTCAATTCAATAAACATGTTAAGTAAGTCAAGTGAGTCGGTCTTGGAGGGACGCGACGCAACTTTAGGACAAACGCGACCATAGGGAGGAATGGGACCATGCTGACACAGCGCACGCCCGAAACGATGCCATTCGAGGAATTCACGGCAAGCCTGCAAAGCGTCTGCGGCCGGTTCGAGGTGACACCATCGGGCAAGCGCGAGACCGTGCGCGCGCATGTGTGTTGCGAAACGCGTGCGGGGCTGGAAATGGCAACCATCGCCAAGGACGTCCATAGTGTGCGGCGCACCGAGGCCGACATCCGCGCCAGTCCCGGTGAGCATGTGTTCCTAATCGTTCAGGAAGAGGGGCAGACCCTGATGCAGCAGGACGGCCGCACGGTTCTGATGACGCCGGGAGACATGATCCTGATCGACAGCTCCCGCCCGTCGGAGTTCACATCCTTTGGCAAATACATGCGTCACCTGTCGCTTCATCTGGACCGCCAAGAGATCGTATCGCGTCTGGGCAATGCGCCATTTTGCGCCCGCAGCATAAGGCGCGAAGACCGTCACGCCATCGCGCTTAGCGCCATCATCGGAAGCGCCTTCGCCCCCGACACCTCGGAGCGTCAGTCAAGCTTTCTCAAGGATGCAATCCTTGGCGTTTTGGGTGCCGCGCTTTGTGAAAATGATGGCGGGCATCCGAACCTGCGGGCCCACCCCGAGATCAGCACAGCCCAGATTCTGGAGAATGCGATGGCGTTCATCGACAGCCGTTTCACCGACGGGATGATGTCTCCGGCCGTGCTGGCAGCAGAACTTGGCGTGTCACTCCGTAACCTGCAAAGGGCCTTTGCTTTCGCGGGAATGACCCCCTCCGATTACCTGATCCGGCGGCGGCTGGAGCGGGCCTGCCTGCTTCTGAGCGAGCGGCAGAAGAAAGGGGCAAAGACCCTTGTGTCGACGATCGCTTATGAGTGTGGATTCAACGATGTATCCTATTTCAACAGGCAATTTCGTCGGAGTTTCGGGTGTGCGCCGGGGCAATATCCGGGCGGATCGTGACGCGCAGCGATGGTTTGAGAAAATTTGCATAACATGTGAAGTATGAGTTGACGGCGGCGCAGTTATTTAACATGTTCAGCACAAGCCAAGGGAATCGTGATGCCGCATCTGACAATCGAATATTCTGCTGGACTGGAACGCCGCGCCGATATGTCGGCGGTGGCCACTGCCGCGCATCGCGCCATGCTGGAGACCAGTATCTTTCCGGTCGCCGGCATCAGGGTGCGTTTGTATCGCGCCGACCTTGCCATCGTGGCGGACGGGCTGGCCGAAAACGATTTCTGCGCCCTGACGCTCGCGGTCGGGGCGGGGCGCACGACAGAGGCGCTCAAGGCTGCGGGCGGGGTCGTTTTCGCCGCGGTGCAGCAGGCGCTTTGCGCACCGCTTGGCACCGAGCATTTCGCCCTTTCGCTGGAAATCCGGGTGATGAATCCGGACCTTTCTTGGAAGGACACACCAATTCATGCCCGCCTGTCGGGACAGAAAAAGGACTGAGACATGAGCGTTCTGGACGACAATATTGCCAAGGCTCAAGGCTATATGGAGGCCTTCCGCACAGGCGGGGTATTGAACCATATCGACGGGGAAACCGTGCCCGCGATCTCGGGCGAAGTGATGGAGACCATCAGCCCCGTTGACGGATCGGTCCTTGCACCGGTGGCCAAATCCGGCGCCGACGACATCGACCGCGCCGTGGCGGCCGCCAAGGCCGCGTTCCCCGCTTGGTCCCAGATGCCGGGGGCCGAACGCCGCAAGATCCTGATCAAGGTTGCCGAAGAGATTGAAGCCCGTGCCGAAGAGATCGCCTTCACCGAATGCATGGACACCGGTCAGGCGCTGCGCTTTATGTCCAAGGCGGCGATACGCGGCGCCGCCAACTTCCGCTTTTTCGCGGATCAGGCCCCCGCTGCCGAAGATGGCGCGGTGACGCGCACCCCCACGCAGATGAACACCACATCGCGCCGCCCGATCGGTCCGGTGGGGGTCATCACCCCGTGGAATACGCCGTTCATGCTGTCCACATGGAAAATCGCGCCCGCACTGGCGTCCGGTTGCACCGTGGTGCACAAACCCGCAGAATTCAGCCCGATGACCGCCAAGAAACTGGTCGAGATCGCGGAAGATGCAGGCCTGCCCAAGGGCGTCTTGAACGTGGTCAATGGCCTTGGCGAAACCGCCGGCAAGCGCCTGACGGAGCATCCGGACATCAAGGCCATTGCCTTTGTCGGGGAAAGTCGCACAGGCAGCATGATCATGGCGCAGGGCGCGCCGACGCTGAAACGGGTGCATTTCGAACTGGGCGGCAAGAACCCCGTCATCGTGTTTGATGATGCCGATCTGGAACGCGCCGTCGATGCGGCGACGTTCATGATCTATTCGCTGAACGGCGAGCGCTGCACCTCGTCCTCGCGCCTGCTGGTGCAAGATACGATCTACGATGACTTCACCGCCCGCGTGGCCGAGGTCGCAAAACGCATCAAGGTGGGCCATCCGCTGGACCCTGAAACTGTGGTCGGGCCGCTGATACATCCCGTGCATGAAAACAAGGTTCTGTCCTATTTCGACAAGGCCCGCGCCGAGGGGGCGAGCATCGCCGCAGGTGGCGAAAAGCTGGGCGATACCGGATGCTACGTGGCGCCGACCCTGTTCACGGCTGCCTCCAACGACATGGCCATCGCGCAAGAGGAAATCTTTGGCCCGGTTCTGACGGCGATACCGTTTACGGACGAGCAAGAGGCGCTGGCGCTGGCCAATGATGTCCAATATGGCCTTGCGGCCTATCTGTGGACCAACGACCTGAACCGGGCGATGCGCATGACAGACACGCTTGAAGCGGGCATGATGTGGGTGAATTCCGAAAACATCCGCCACCTGCCGACCCCGTTCGGCGGCGTCAAGGCATCGGGCATCGGCCGCGACGGCGGCGACTGGTCGTTTGATTTTTACATGGAAACCGTGAACGTGTCGTTCCCCCGCGCTTATCACAAAATCCCGAAACTTGGCGGCTGACGTGCCGTTCGACCTGACCGGAGGAGTAAAGTGTCATGGGTGAAATCGTTCTTGCCGCCAAGATGACCCACGTCCCGACATTGCAGATGTCGGAGCAAGAGGGGCCTCTGAAAGGCAAACGTCAGGCCGCCATTGACGGCCACTTGGAAATAGCTCGGCGCGCGAAGAAGCTGGGCGTCGATACGGTTGTGATTTGCGACACCCACTGGTTGGTAAACGCGGGTTTTCACATCAACGCCAACGCGAAGTTCGAGGGGCTTTTGACCTCGTCGGAGTTCCCGCAGTTCATCCGTGACTTGCCCTATTCGCACAGGGGCAACCCTGAATTGGGCGCGGCGATCGCCGAAAAGGCAACCGAACTGGGTGCCTACACGCTGGCACATCATCTTGACAGTCTGGATCTGGAATATGGCACGCTGGTCCCGATGAGCTTTATGGCGCGCGAACATGACATGAAGGTCGTCTCGGTCGCCGCCTATTGCACGGTCCACGGCCACGATGAAAGCCGCATCATCGGCGAGGCGATCAGGGCCGCCGTCGAAGCCAGCGATTCCAAAGTGTTGCTGGTCGCTTCAGGCAGCCTTAGCCACAAGATATGGTCGAACAAGGACTATGCGCCCAACAATGGCACCTTTACCATTTCGTCCGAATTCAACCGGCAGGTCGACCTTATGGTGCTTGAGATGTGGAAACGCGGCGATCACGCGACCTTTCTCAAGATGCTGGGCGACTATGCCCGCCATTGTTCGGGCGAAGGATCGATGCATGACACCGCAATGCTTTACGGCGCGCTTGGCTGGGACAAGTACGACGGCAAATGCGAAATCATAACCGAGTATTTCCCGTCCTCCGGCACCGGCCAGACCAACGTGATCTTCCCGGTCAGCTAAGTCACTTTCAGGAGCAAAAAACATGCCCATTCCCGCCCCGAACCTGAACCCGCCGTTCAACATTGTCCGCCTTAGCCATGTGGAATTCGGCGTGACCGATCTGGCCGCAAGCCGCAAGTTCTACACCGATATTCTTGGCCTTCAGATCACCGACGAGGATGCCGACACGATCTATCTGCGCGCGATGGAAGAGCGGGGCCACCACTGTCTTGTTCTCAAAAAGAAGCCCGAAGCCGGGATTGATTATCTGTCCTATAAGGTCTGGTCTGAAGACGATCTGGATACGGCGCAAAGCTGGTTTCATGCCGGCGGCCACAAGACCGAATGGGTCGAACGACCCTATCAGGGGCGCACCCTGCGCACCTACGACTGCTTTGGCGCGCCGATGGAGTTCTATCACAAGATGGACAGGTTGGAGCCGATCCATCAAAAATATGAACTGTATAAGGGCGTGAAACCCTTGCGGATCGACCATTTCAATTGCTTTGTGCCCAACGTCGACACCGCCGTCGATTTCTATGGCCAACTCGGGTTTCGCGTGACCGAATACACCGAGGACGAAGACACCGGTCGGCTTTGGGCGGCGTGGACCCACCGCAAGGGCGGGGTTCATGATATTGCCTTCACCAATGGCACTGGCCCGCGGCTGCACCACACTGCATTTTGGGTGCCGACACCTCTGAACATCATCGACTTGCTCGACCTGATGGCGACCACCGGCTACGTTTCCAATATCGAACGCGGCCCGGGGCGGCACGGTATTTCCAATGCCTTCTTCCTCTATATCCTTGATCCCGATGGTCACCGGATCGAGATTTATTGCTCGGACTATCAGACGGTCGATCCTGATTTGGAGGCGATCAAGTGGGACCTCAAGGACCCGCAGCGCCAGACGCTTTGGGGCGCACCCGCGCCGAAATCTTGGTTCGAACACGGTTCTGTCTTCACCGGCGTCATCCCGCGCGAGGCTGAATTGAAAGCCACGCCGATCATTGCGCCATAGGGGGGCAACATGCAGCTCAAGGATCCCTCGCTTCTGCGCGAAGCGGCGTTCATCGGCGGCGAATGGATCGCCGTCGGCGGCAATGGCATTGCGGTCAACAATCCCGCCACAGGCGCGGTCATCGGCCATGTGCCGCGCCTTGGCGCCGATGCCACCCGCACGGCCATCGAGGCCGCAAAAGCCGCGCAAAAGGAGTGGGCGGCGACGACCGCCAAACATCGCGCGCAGGTCTTGCGCCGCTGGTATGACCTGATGATGGCACATCAGGATGATCTGGCCGCGATCCTGACTGCCGAGCAGGGCAAGCCGCTGGCCGAGGCCAGAGGCGAGATTGCATATGGCGCGTCCTTCATCGAATGGTTCGCCGAAGAGGCACGCCGTGTCTATGGCGATGTGGTGCCCGGCCATGCCGAGGACAAGCGTATCGTCGTCATCAAGCAACCCGTCGGCGTTGTCGCCGCGATTACCCCGTGGAATTTTCCGAATGCGATGATCACTCGCAAGGCCGGTCCGGCGCTGGCCGCCGGTTGCGCGATGATCCTCAAACCCGCCGCGCAGACGCCGTTCTCGGCCATTGCCTTGGCAGTGCTGGCCGAGCGGGCAGGAATTCCGGCAGGGTTTTTCTCGGTCGTGACCGGATCCGCGCGCGAGATCGGGGCCGAGATGACCGCAAACCCGACGGTGCGCAAACTGACCTTTACAGGCTCGACCGAGGTCGGGATCGAACTGTATCGCCAGTCCGCAGACACGGTCAAAAAGCTGGGGCTGGAGCTGGGCGGCAACGCGCCCTTCATTGTTTTTGACGACGCCGACCTTGATGCCGCTGTCGAAGGCGCGATCATTTCGAAGTTCCGCAACAACGGGCAAACCTGCGTCTGTGCCAACCGGATATATGTGCAATCGGGCGTCTACGAAGCTTTTGCCGACAAGCTGGCCGAAAGGCTGGGCACGCTCAAGGTGGGCGACGGGATGGATGCGGACACGACCTTTGGCCCGCTCATCGACAGCGCGGCGGTCGCCAAGGTGCAAGAGCATATCGCGGACGCGACCGGCAAGGGCGCAGCGGTGCGTCTGGGGGGCAAGCCGCACGCGCTTGGCGGAACATTCTTTGAACCGACAATTCTGACCGGCGTCACCTCGGACATGGCCGTGGCACGAGAGGAAACCTTCGGACCTGTCGCGCCGCTTTTCAGGTTCGAGAGGGATGAGGATGCCGTCTTGCTGTCCAACGACACCGAATTCGGCCTTGCCTCGTATTTCTATACAAGGGATCTCTCCCGCGCTTGGCGGATCGGCGAGCAACTGGAATACGGCATGGTGGGCATCAACACCGGTCTCATCTCAACGCCTGAGGCCCCGTTCGGGGGCATCAAGTCTTCGGGGCTCGGGCGCGAAGGATCGCGCTACGGGATCGAGGATTTCGTGGAAATCAAATATCTCTGCTTCGGCGGGATCAGCTGAGGAGCCTGAACATGAACATTCCGGCACGTATTGCGGCCTTTCGGGTCGCGGATGAAAACCGTTACGGCGTCGTCACCGACGCGGGCATCGTCGACCTGACGGGCGAATTCGGCAACCGTTTCGCCGGATTGAAGCAGGTCATCGCGGCAGGTGCGCTGGCAGAACTGGCCGCCGCCGCCAAAGGGCGCGCCCCCGATTATGCCGAGAACGAGGTCACTTTCACCATTCCGATCACCGATCCGCACAAGATCATCTGCGTCGGCGTCAACTTTCCGGATCGCAACGCCGAGTATAAAGACGGCACGTCCCAGCCCAAGCACATGTCGCTTTTCCCGCGCTTCAACACAAGCTTTACCGGCCATGGCCAGCCGCTGGTGCGCCCGCCCGAAAACCACACACTCGACTACGAAGGCGAGGTCGCCATCGTGATCGGCAAGGGGGGGCGCCGGATCAAGGCCGAAGACGCCTATGACCACATCGCCGCCCTGACCCTGTGCAACGAAGGCACGATCCGCGACTGGGTTCGCCATGCGAAATTCAACGTGACGCAAGGCAAGAACTGGGACAACTCGGGCGCCATCGGCCCTTGGCTGGTCCCCTTCACCGACCCCGCGCAGTTGGACGATGCAAAAATCATGACCCGCGTGAACGGCGAGCTGCGGCAGGATGACGAGCTGAAGAACATGATGTTCCCGATCCGCGAAGAGATCGCCTATATTTCGACTTTCACCACATTGCAGCCCGGCGACGTGATCGTCACCGGAACGCCCACCGGCGCAGGCGCGCGTTTCGATCCGCCGAAATATCTGGTTCCCGGAGACGTGGTCGAAGTTGAAAGCCCCGGCATCGGCATTCTGCGCAATACCGTTATGGACGAAGCGCTATGAGCCGGACCCTGACCGAAGCGCAGGTCGCGCAGGCTGCGGCGGATCTTTTGCAAGCGGAAACCACCCGCGCGCAGATCGGGCTATTGTCGCAGCGCCATCCGGGAATGACGCTGGAAGATGCCTATGCCATCCAATCCGCCCAGATGGTTCATAAACATGCGGCGGGGCGCAAAATCGTCGGCTGGAAGATCGGCCTGACCTCAAAGGTGATGCAGCAGGCGCTGAACATCGAAACGCCGGATTCAGGTGTGCTTTACGACGATATGGTGTTCCCGACAGGGGGCACCGTGCCCGCCAAGAGGTTCATCCAGCCGCGCGTTGAGGCCGAGATCGCCTTTGTGATGAAAGCCCCGCTTGATGGCGATGTCTCGCGCGCGGATGTTCTGGCCGCGACGGACTATGTCGCGCCGTCGCTGGAAATCCTTGATACCCGCATCCTGCGCAAGGACCCGAATACAGGCAAGGCGCGGATCATTGTCGATACGGTCAGCGACAACGCGGCCAATGCGGGTGTGGTTCTGGGCGCCGCACGCCACGCGCCGGAGGCCTTCGATCTGCGTTGGGCCGGTGCGATCCTTCGCGTCAACGGCGAAGTCGAGGCCACCGGACTGGGGGCGGCAGTGCTGGACGATCCGGTGATGGGGCTGGTCTGGCTGGCCCGCCGCATGCAACAATACGGTCAGCGCATCGAAGCCGGGCAAATCATCTTGTCAGGATCGTTTATTGCGCCCATTGAATGCCCGTCCGGAACAAGGATCGAGGCCGATTTCGGCCCGTTCGGCGATGTCTCCATCAAGTTCGAGTAGGCCATGCCCGCACCATTGAACACTTTCAAAAAACGTCTTCTTGCCCGCGACATCCAGATCGGCCTTTGGGTCGGGCTTGGCGCACCCGCCGTTGCCGAACTGGCGTCTGGCACAGGATTCGACTGGCTGGTGCTGGACGGTGAACACGGGCCGAACCGGCTTCAGGAACTGCTGGCGCAGCTGCGTGCGGTCGGGCAGAGCGGGGCGCACCCTGTCATACGCCTGCGCGATGACAACCGTGCCGAGATCAAGCAGGCGCTGGACATCGGTGCGCAGACGCTGCTGATTCCGATGATCGAAACCGCGGCGCAGGCGCAGGAGGCAGTGCGTTCGGTCCTTTATCCGCCACAGGGGGTGCGGGGCGTCGGGGCTGCGCTGGCGCGGGCCTCGGGGTACGGCTCTGTCGGTGACTACCTGACAACGGCCAATGACCAGATCTGTCTGCTGTTGCAGGTCGAAAGCCGTGCGGGCCTTGCCGCGCTGGACGATATCGCGGCCATCGACGGTGTGGACGGCGTGTTTATCGGCCCGGCCGATCTGGCCGCCGATATGGGCTTTCCCGGCAATCCGGGCCACGCGGATGTGCAGGCCGCCGTCAGCGATGCCTTCACGCGTATCCATGCGGCAGGAAAGGCGGCGGGCATCCTGACCTCGGACCGGACCCTCGCCAAAGGCTATGCCGAGGCGGGTGTGGAATTCCTTGCGGTCGGATCGGACGTCGGCGTGTTGCGCGGGGCGCTGGTTGCCCTGCGCAAGGGATTCACCTGATCCCAAAACAGCCCCGCAACCCGACATTCCGGCCCCACCGCAGCGATCCGTCTGCGGCGGGGCTTTTTGTTTGATCGCGGTGAAGGGCAGCTTTTTAGTATACAATCTTGATCGAGGGCAGTCGCAACTCTGCGCGAAAAGCCAAGTATTCGGACGCCAAAGTCCAAGTCGCGCGCATTACGCGACTATCGATCGGGAGATATTGTATACAAATGAACCAAGAAGAAACGACATATATCAAACTGCGCGAGATGCTTTTGAACGGCGACCTTGAACCGGGGTCGCGTCTGACGGAAAAACATGTTTGCGATTTGCTTGCCGTGTCGCGCACACCGGTGCGTGCCGCCCTTCTGCGGCTTGAAGCGCAGAACCTTGTCATCGGGCAGGACAATCGCGGCTATTCGGTGTGCGGCATCACCGTGCATGACGTGTGGAACGCCAATGTCGTGCGCGCGGTTCTGGAAGGGGCCGCCGCAGGGGCGCTGGCGGCTCGCGGCGTCAGCGAAGCACAACGCCTGATACTTGAACACAGCATTGACGACTACAGCGAACTGGCCGCGAATATCGAACTTACCGACCGATTTCTGGGCCGGCACACGGCCGCAAACCGCATGTTCCACGAAACCATCGTGACGGCGACGGGCAACAACAGTTTCGCGCGTTCGATCGACACGCTTGCCTATATGCCGGTGCAGATCAGCCGCACGGTCTTTGCCTCGGACCGCGCCTTTGCCGCAAAGACGCTGCATATGGGGCTGTCCGACCATCGCGGCGTGCTGCGGGCCGTCCTCACGGGGGATGCGACTGCAGCCGAGATGCTGATGCGCACGCACAGCCAGACCGCTTTGCGCGGGATCGAACAGATCAAAGACCGGCAAAAGATGGGCGCGGATTATCTGGCCATGCCCTTTCACCAATTTCTACGCGGCGTCAGCGTGACCGTCGATGCCGCCTAACCTAGGGAGAATGTGATGCCTGAAGCAGCGCAGAGCGAATTCTGGAAAGACCTGAAACCGATCGCCGAGGTTTTCAAGCCGGACGCGGGCCACGATGTCTATTTGAACGATGTCGCGGCCGCCGACGAAAAATACTTTGTTCCCTTCACCGACACCGTGTCGTCGCGCCCGCTTTGGATTGCACCAAGCCAGAACAAGTGGTGCGATATCCTGTATGCCAAGGAAGCGGGGCTGGTGAACCGCCACTACCACCCGCACGAGGTGTTCGCCTACACGATCAGCGGGAAATGGGGCTATCTGGAGCATGACTGGACGGCCACCGCGGGCGATTTCATTTATGAAAGCCCCGGCGAAGGTCACACCCTTGTTGCCTATGATCACCCCGATCCGATGCGCGCCCTTTTCATCGTCAAAGGCCCGCTGATCTGGCTGGACGAAGACGGCGAGACCGAGGGCTATTTCGATGTCCACGACTATATCAAGATGTGCCGCGACCATTACGAGGCGGTCGGCATCGGGGCCGATTACGTCAACAATCTGATCCGCTGAGGGCATGGGATGATCGCGAAGCTATTTGATCTTACGGGCCGCGTCGCGCTGATTACCGGCGGGGCGTCGGGCATAGGACTGGGCATTGCCGAGGCCTTGTCCGCCGCAGGGGCGCATGTGGTGCTGGGCGATCTGAACGGCCCCGAAGCCAAGGCGCAGGCCGCGCGGCTGACCGCCGAAACCGGAGCACAAGCCCTTGGTATGGCTGCCGATGTGACACAAGGCGCAGATGTCGCCGCGCTGATCAACGCCCCGCTCGACCGGTTTGGCCGCCTTGACATTCTTGTCAACAACGCAGGCATAGGCATCCATGTTCGGCCCGAGCTTATGACGATGGAAGAGTGGGACCGCAACGTCGACGTAAACCTGCGCAGCGTCTTTCACTTGTCCAAGCTTTGCTATGAGCCCCTCAAGGCCAATGGCGGCAAAATCATCAACATCGGTTCGATGTATTCGATCTTTGGCGCGGGCGAGGTCCCTGCCTATGCCGCCGCAAAGGGGGGTGTGATTCAGTTGACCAAAAGCCTTGCCGTGGCATGGGCCACCGACAACATCCAAGTGAACGCCATCTTGCCGGGTTGGATCAACACCGGCCTTGGCGCGCAGGGCCGCCGCGAGATGGCCGGTCTGAACGAACGCGTCATTGCCCGCACCCCTGCGGCCCGCTGGGGCGAGACCGAAGATCTGGCGGGAACGGTCATTTTTCTGGCGTCGCGCGCATCCGATTTCGTGACTGGAACAAGCATTCCCGTCGATGGCGGCTATTCGGTCGCCTGAGGCCATCGGGCGCAACAGCCCATTTCAATTGACCGGCCGGAGGAGGACCCCATGCCGAACGACACCGCACCAGAAGACTGGAAAGACTATGACGAATTCGCAGCAGGGATCGACACCAACCGGCTGCCCGGAACCGATACGCTGGTGGGCCAACTGCTTGAGGTGACATTGGACAACGGCCGTCGGTTCGCTTTGACCTTTACGAACACCAATTTGGTAACTGTCACCGAAGACGATGTGACCACAAACGAATGGGGCGAGGCGGTCGAGGTCGCGCCGGACACGTATTTCATTGATGTGACCTTCGCCGCAACGCCAAAGGAAGCCGAAAGCTTCATCATCAACACACGGACCAATCGGGTGTTGTCGATCCGTTGCCGGATCCGCGAGGAAGGAGAGGCGCCGGGCGAGCCGCGCGTGGCCCAGGATTGGGTCGTCGGGCAATTGGCGGGCGAGGTCACGGGCATGGCACCGCATGAGACCCGCGATCTTATCGGGCTGCGCGCCTTTTATGATTACAGCCCGAACCACGTCTACGAACATATATACCTCAGCTCGACGCGATACGGCTGGCAAAACCTTGTGGGTGTTCAACGCGGCCATGGCGATACGGATTTGGCGACGACCTTTAAATTCGACGAGAACCAATATGTCTTTGGCTTCCGCGAATTCATCATCCCCGTTGCCTCGGTGTTCTTCTATGGCTGGCACAACATGCGCTCGACCGGAAAATTCCTGGGCGTGGCGGGCGATGGAGCGGTCCAGAACAACCCCGCGGGCGCATTCATCCAAAAAGCATCAATGACCTTTTACACCCCCGGACAGGAGCCAGTCTGAAAATGACGAACTATGATGTGATCAAGGCCCATTATGACGGTTCGGACAAAGGCGACATGGCCGCCATGCTGGCCCCGCTGACGCCTGACACCCAATGGACCGAAATGGCGGGATTTCCCTGTGCCGGAACCTATGTCGGGCCAGAGGCGGTGGTTGAAAACGTCTTTGCGGTTCTTGGGTCGCAATGGGAGGGGTTTGGCTTCACGCTCGAGCGGCTGATCGACGGCGGTGATACGATCGTGGGTGTCGGCACTTATCGCGGAACCTTTCGCGCCACAGGCAAGACGATGCAGGCTCGCGTCACGCATGTCTGGGACCTGGTCGATGGAAATGTGACACGGTTCGAACAGTTCACCGATACATTTCTGGTCGCAAAGGCAATGGAATAGTGAAGCATTAGGTCGTGTGTCTGGACGGGGTTCGGGCATTTGAAGCCAGTTGCGATTGTCGAGTCAAAATCTCGGAGCGGGCCAAAATCGCGGTTTCGCGGTCCGTGCGGCGCGCTCTGAACCGACACGGCAGCGAAGAAGAATGGCCTTGCCTTTCCCCTCGCTTTCTGTCAAATGATATATATCATTTCAAACATCAGATGAGGGAGGTCATCCGAATGCTCAAGGAAACAACTTTTAGGGTCGCTAGGCGGGTGGTGGCAACTGGCGTTGCCATTTGTTCGCTGGCCGGTGCATCTGTTGCGCAGGACCTGCGCTACAGCTTCCCCTTCCCTGAAACCTTCTCGCCGTTTCCGGCAGTGGAGCGGTTCGTCAAGCAGTTGTCGGATGAGGCAAATGTTGACGCGCGGCTCTTCGTGATGTCCTTGCTGTCTCCGGCCGAGACGATGGCGGGGCTGCGCGACGGTATTGCCGACATGGCTTGGACAACGCTGACCTACAACCCGACCGAATTCTCGGAATCGACGCTTATCAACGATCTGTCGATGCAGATCACCGCAGGCAAGACCCCGGAAATTCCGGGCGCGGCAATGGTCGGCGCGACGCTGGAATACATTTTGCTGAACTGCCCTGATTGCCTTGTGCAGATGGCGGAACAGAACGCGGTAATGACAGCTGCAACCGGGACCCCGCCCTATTACCTGATCTGCGGGAGCCGCATCGAAAGCGTGGCAGACGTCAAGGGCAAGCGCATCCGTATCGCTGGCGGGAACTTTGGCCGTTGGGCTGAAAACTTTGGCGGCACTGGCGTCTCACTGCCCGGCAACGAAATCTATGAATCGATCTCTCAAGGAGTGATCGACTGCACATCGAATGACATGTCGCAGCTTTCGGGCCTGCAGCTGTCGGAGGTCGCCAAATCAGTGACAACAGGTGTGCCCGGCGGCGTCTATGCGGCCATCGCAAGCGCAAACTTCAACCGCAATGCATGGAAGGCCCTGTCCGAAGAGCAGCGCGCCGCAGTCCTGCGCGCGGCGGCAAGGTTCTCGGCTGATTCCTCGGTTGAATATTATAAGGCCGAACAGCGCGCCCGCGATGTTGCTGCAAAAGCGAATATCGAGATCGTCGCGCCAGATGCCGAATTGTTGGAAGCGACCGCCAAGTTCGTCGAGGGCGACGTTGCCACCGTGGTAAAACAATATAGTGAGCAATATGGCTTGGCCAATGCAGAGGCAAAAGTCGCGACGGCGAGCGGCCTGATCAACAAGTGGAAGTCGCTGTTCATGGACGTGCCGGCAGATGTTGATGCCATCGAAGCGCTGTATTGGGAGCACATCTACTCCAAGATCGACGTAGCTACATACGGCATGGATTGATCGCTTCTCCCTCTGCTAAACGTGAATTTTCAGGGGCCGTTAATACGGCCCCTGACTACGTCTGAATGCCAAGTTGCCTGCTCCCCTGAACAGTTCTCATTTAGCCAGTGTTCTCTGTATGACGCCAGCATCCTTGTGACGTCGAATTCTTTGCCATCACTTAACATAAAACGTATTATGCGGATTAAGCTTTGTAGCCGGTGCGCGCTACTTTGAAGTGCGACTCCTATTAGAAAACAATGAGTTATCTAATAGGAGTTTATCACATGGGCATGGTTTATACGCAACTTTCACTTCGAGAACATCGCAGAATTGAAGATTGGTGGCTCGCAAAGGTGCCGGTCGCCGAGATGGCGCGGGTCTTGAAGCGCCATAAGTCGACGATCTTTCGCGAGATCAAACGCAATTTCTGGGCGGATGATGCCTTTCCCAAGAAGTACGCTGGATACTTTGGGATGGCAGCGCATCAGCGCATCAGCGTATGCAACGGCGGCGGTCCACACAGCGCAAGCTGCTCCGATATCCAGAGCTATGTCAGCACGTTGTGGCCCGGCTTAAAATCGGCTGGACGCCCGAGCAGATCGGCAACCGGATGATCTTTGACGGAGCCAAGCAACGCGTCTGCCAAGAGACAATCTATCGCTACATCTATTCCAAAGAAGGTATGCGTGACGAGTTGTGGTGGTACCTGCCCCTGCACCGAAAGAACCGCACGCCTCGTCGTGCTCGCAAGCGTCAAAAGCCCAAGTTTGACCGTGATGTGAGCATCCTGTTTCGCCCGGATGATGTCGCTCATCGTCGTCAGTTCGGTCACTGGGAGGGTGACTTAATGCTGTTTGAACAGAAGCTTGGCCAGACGAATGTGACGTCTCTCGTTGAACGGGTCAGCCGATTCACCGTGGTCCTCAAGAACTCGAACAAGCGGACGAAACCCGTGATGGGCAAGATCATGAAAGCCATCAAAGACCTTCCCCTCGTTGCCCGTCGATCCATAACATTCGACCGCGGCACAGAGTTCGTCAGCTGGCCGCATTTGCAAGCCGAGATCGGAACGCAAATGTGGTTCTGTGATCCATCTTCGCCCTGGCAGAAAGGCACCGTCGAAAACACGAACCGGCGGGTCAGACGTTGGCTTCCCCGCAAGCGTGACATCAGAGGGATGACGGATCATGATATTAAGCAAATCTGCGACCAACTCAACAACACGCCTCGCAAATGCCTTGGATGGAAGACCCCCGCCGAGGTGTTCCGCGAAAAGATGATGGAGGAAATGGACCGCAGCCCCTACCCTCAAAGGCAATAGGAGTCGCGGTTCAGGTATCGCTGACAAACACCACTCACTGCGTTCAAAAAATCACCTAGCAGCAATGAGAATTTTAATTTTAACGAAACCTTACACTGATAATATTTTTAGGCATTGATAATGGAAAAAAGGAAAGATTATTATGGCAAAAAAACTTGAACGACTTCAGCCTTTTTGCAACATCTACTCACATTACTCCCCCACTAAAGCTATGCTGACTGTACGTCGCTTAGATATTATGGGCAGAATTTCTAAAAAATGGACAATAATTGTTTCAAATGAAAATTTTGAACAAATAATGTCTGATACGGATGATCGATACAATCAAGGCTTTGCCGCTGGCTATAATGCAAATGCTGCAGAGTATGTGTTAAAATGCGTAGGTTGGAGCGAAAACCAAGCATAATTTTTTTTGAGAAATTAAAGCGATCACCAAAAGTAGCCCCATAATGGGGCTACTTTTGTACGCACGCGATATATGAGATAAAAAGTTTTTATATATGGATTCAAAATTCTGAAATTCATAGGATCTGATGCAATCGGGAGATACTTTTAAGAGTCTTCGTCAGGTTGTTATACAGCGACGCGAGCTTTGAATGAAGTGGTCCCACTATTTAGGACAGTTTTACGGCTTAGCTAAGATGTAATCTGGTTGGTTTCATGCCGCCTTCTGGGATCGCAAGAGCATCCTCAAGCTCGACGCCGAGGTATCTGACCGTGCTGTCCATCTTCGTGTGCCCCAACAGCAGTTGGGCTCCACGAAGGTTGCCCGTCTTTTTATAGATCTGCGTCACCTTCGTGCACCGCATCGAATGCGTGCCGTATGCGCTCGCTTCCAGGCCGATCGACGTCACCCAATCACGGACAATCCGAGCATACTGGCGGGTTGAAATATGAAGCCGCTCGTGTAAACGCCCAGGCCAGAGGTATCCGGACCCGACCATCAGCGGGTCCTGCATCCACCTCTCGAGCGAGGTACGGGTGCCTTCGGAGATTTCGAAGCGGACAGGTTTATGCGTCTTGCTTTGCAGAACCGACGCGCGTTCCTTGATCTGGCCGGATGCCATGACATTGACGACCTTCATTTTGACCAGGTCGCAGCCGCGCAGTTTGCTGTCTATGGCCAAGTTGAAGAGCGCCAAGTCACGATGGTTCTTGGCCAATTCAAGTCGAACCCTGATCGCCCAGACGTGTTTCGGTTTGAGAGGTCGCTTCTGACCGACGATGCGCCCTTTGTTCCAGGCGGGGCGAAGTGCGCGAATGGCAGGTAGGTTTGGTGTTTGCATGACTGGTCCTCCGATCCGCCACGTCCACCCACATCGACAATCCGACCTTGACTAAGCCAGCATATCACAAGATGCTGCACTGCCTCCAAGCTCGGCAGTGAGCCCTTACAGACCTGTTCGCCGTAAAAAATCAAATCATCACCTCCGCAACCGGACGCCTGAGCGACATGGGTAGGGCCGGCGCACGACCGAAACGCACCACCAAGTCCGGGCGCGCATTCGGCATGCCCAGCCAACGCGCAAATTCTGGACGCATCTGCGCCACTTCGATGGGTTGATTGATATGTGCATTGCGGATGCCAAGCGCCGTGGATTGAAGTGCAAATCTTTGAAAACTGCGCCCAACTTTCACCCAATGCTCTGGGTCCTCGGTGTCACCGACAAAGACCGCAATGCCAGCAGAAGAGCGGATTTGGGCCCTATATTTATCATTCTCGGTGTCCTTTTGAAAGAACATGCCAAACAACGGCTCTGCGATCCAAGCTGGCGCGACCGGATTTCCGGTGCATGCTGCAAATAACCCGTCGGGCTTCGCAAGCGCCTGTTTCGGGGACAATCTGATCCAATTGCGCAGCTCAGCCACAAAGGCAGGGTCGTCCATCTGTGCGCTGTTGGCTTCGACTACGAACTCAAGAATGGCTTCGCGATCCGAGGCTTCGGTAAAGATCAAAACGGATACACCTTCTTGCTGGGCTGCTGCCTGCAAAATGTTGATTTCAGACGCAGAAATCTCCTGTCCGTCATATTCGGATCGCGTTGATTGGCGCAGTAGTATGGCCTGCTGAAGCGCCATATCACGCACAGGGCCCTTCCCAAGTGCAATATCAATTTTTGTTTGCGAGCCGCTTCCAAATGAAACATTCGTGGAGCGGCCTGTGGCATGTGCCGCGATTGAGAGGTTTTCGGCCGCACAACCCAAGCTGACAAAGAGATGGTGATCATCAGGATCTACGACCTGTGTGCGCCGCGTAAAGTCCGGTAAGATAGATACCTTTGCTGCGTCCAAATGAAATTTCCATGGCTGTGCGTTGTGCCCGTTGGCGGCCAGCGTTGCGAATCTCACCAGTTCAACCAAATCCGGCTCTGCTGACATGGGGCGTCGTTGGTCTTTGGCGACGTCATTGTAACCACCCAGACTCGGCCAGAGAGCATATCCACCTGCACCGACAAGGGAGACCGACAGACCGGAAAGAACCAAAGCGCGACGCGAAATCATATCGAAAGCCCATCTGTGTGCAGCATGCACCCAGACGATGAACCATTCAGGGTGGCCATTCATTGATTTGTGTCAATTGGCCCAAAATAACCGGAAACAGGTCAAATAGAATGGCGGCAAAGTCAGCAGTCCTGCCCTCCGGCTAAGTAAAATGCTGCACAACGTGTCGAATGGCTGGTTTGGTAAAGCTGCAACGCAGAATCTGTCCAGTCGCCCAAAGGCCGGTCAGGACCGCAATCGACCGTTCGTTAAGACGAAGGCAACTGCCAGAATTCTACTGCTCTATTGAATTCGGTCTCATAGTAGGCCGAAGCGTCCGGCCCCAAATGGTGCCCGTGAAAGAACGCGACCCGCTTTGCGCATTCGAAAATGCGGGTGCGGGAGATCCACCTCTTGCCTTGGTGATTACCAGAGCTGCAATTAATGGGCGAACGGCGGCGGCATCTTCTTCCATCAGACCTTCGAGGGCCACTGTCAGCTGAGGGATCGTATTTGTTGGCGACAGTTCAAGGGCCTTTGCAAGTGCCTAATACGTAACGGGCTGCTTGCTCTCTGCAATCTCACAAAGATCTCTCTTATACGTTGCTGTATCATTCTTTGGTGACTTTCGCAGGAGCCGCCGAGAGTAGGCGGGGGATGCAGAAAATTAGTCCCAAATCAATCTGAGGTCATGTGTTCTTTACGTGCCTCCCTATGAAAAGCTCAACGCAAGTGTATTAAAAGCAACCCTTAAGGAAATGCACAGAAGCTTCCACATGGCGGGCAACGCAAAACCGATCCGTAAATAATTTGCCTAACGCGCTGAGCCTTGGGCTAGACTACGTGCAGCGGAGAGTGGCGAGAATTCTAATAAAATTTACGGCACAATGTAACTTCTACCAAATCCTACACTAGGTTGGAGAAGTAACCCCATTGAGTTTATAAGTTTCAATTTCAGCCGCAGTAAGACCGATATCAGTCAAGGCATGATCTGTATCGGCACCAAGTCTTGACGGTATCCTTTGCGGGGGCGTGTTCGTTCCATTTGCCTTAAAGCTCATCGTTGGAACTTGAATGGGGCGGTCGTGTTCGGGCACTGTGAACGATGTTATCAGCCCGCGCGCACGGACCTGTTCTTCCGCCATCACTTCGTCCAGGCCTCTGACACGCGCAGCGGGCACTTGGTGTTTGGACAACACCTCTTCCCAGTGGGCTGCGGTCTGTGTGGCGAAGACGTCGATCAACTCTTGGCGCAGTTCAGCACCATGTTGTGCCCGCTGTTCTGGGCTGCCCCACCGCGGATCATCAAGGATGTCGGGCCGGTCAAGCCCTCGGCAAAGCCGCTCGAATTGGACATCGTTATTTGCGGCCAGCATAAGCATCCCGTCAGCGGTATCGAATGCCCCAGACGAGGGACTTGCGCTCCATGCCTCGTTGCCGTTCTGTGCCGGTTTCCAGCCAGTCGAAAGATGCTGGGTCATCAGTGATGCCATCAGCATCAAGGCTGTGTCGAGCATCGCTACATCAAGCCGTACGGCCGCGCCGGTTCTTTTCACTTCAAGCAGACCCGACATAATAGCCATCGCCGCGTTCATACCCGTAGCATAATCAACATAGGGCGCGCCGACTTTGGTGGGGCCCGCATCAGGTTGCCCAGTCGTCATCATGATACCACACATCCCCTGGATGACATGGTCATAAGCGGGGCGTTCACGAAGTGGACCATCCTGACCATAGGCCGAAATCGAACAATAAACGATATTTGGTGCAATCTCGCGGACCACGTCAAAGCCGAGCCCCAGACGTTCAGCAACGCCCGGCTTGAAATTTTCGACAAATACATCCGCCGTCGCAATCAGTTTTTTGACCAAAGCCAGACCATCGGGTTTTTTCAGATCAATCGTAACCGACTTTTTTCCGGCGTTCTGGGTCATAAAACCAAGGCCCATGTTCGCATTTGACAACCCGTTGGCCCCGCCGCCGTGTCGGGTCCAGTCACCTTCGCCCGGCTTCTCGATCTTGAGAACCTCGGCCCCAAGCAAGGCCAATTGATAGGTCGCATAGGGGCCCGCCAGAACCTGACTAAGATCGACGACGCGGACATCTTTTAGGGGTTGGTACATGGGGGCCTCCTGAAGGGAAATCTTGCAAGGTCCAAGGGCAGCGCACCGCCCTTGGGATTGGGTTCGAAAGTTACTTGCTGGGTGCCAGGATGATCTTGTTCTTGGCATATGTTTCGTTCATCTCGACCGTGGCTGCATCGACACCGAAATACTGGATCGGGATGTCAGCGGCTTGGGTGATCTGGATGAACTGCTCATCGGTTTCAGCGGCCTTTAGCGCCGTTGCCAAGGTATCAAGGATCGCACGAGGCGTACCTTTGGGCAAAAACACGGTCGTGCGGCTGTCCATCGCCAGCGGATACCCGTCTTCTTCGATGGTATTCACATCTGGTGCCGACGGGTGGCGAAAGGACGTCAGCGCGGTAATGGTTTTCAGCTCGTCCGGGTAGCGGTAGTGAATCCCACCAGACAGCGCCATCATGACCTGACCGCCCAGCAAGGCATTCAGCATCTCGGCGCCGCTTTTCAACGGGACGATGTTGACCTGCAAACCTTCTTTTTCGGCGATGCGTTCGATGTACATCCGTGCCTCGGGGCTAAGCGCGCCATAGGCAAAACCGGGGTTTTCTTTGGCCCACGCCACGAATTCGGCCAACGTATCAAAAGGCGCGTCTTTCGGAGCAGCAAGCCCCCCTTGGTAGGATGTGATCATGCCAGCATAGTCAAAATCATCCGGCGTAAAGTCGACCCGGTCCATTACAAAGGGGGCCGAATTCACAACTGTGTTTGCGTGGAACAAAATGGTGTAGCCATCCGGCGTCGCACCTTTCAGTTCGCGCGCGGCGACTGCGCCACCAGCACCGGGCTTGTTCACGACATTGATCGGCTGGCCCAACTGTTCGGCCATGACTTTGGCCGCCGCACGCGCGACCAGATCGGTTTGCCCGCCTGCCCCGTAGCCGACCAGCATCGTGATCGGTTCGTCAGGATAGGCGTCGCTGGCAAAGGCTGCGGAAGCAAAGCCTGTGGTTGCGAGGGCAAGTGCTACGGCACCGCCAAGCAGCTTTCTTTTGGACAGAGTTTTCATTTTATTTCCTCCCTTTGGGTTTCGTTTGATGTGGTCGTATCGGTCTTGATGCCGATGTTTGGGGTTGTGGGGATACGTTGCTGACGTCCGATCAGCCACACGGTGGCGATGGTCATCAGCACGAAAAGGATCGCGATTGGATGGTGGATCATGTTCACCGGATCACGGTTCAGCAGCTGGATTGATTGGCGGAATGTGAATTCCAGATTGGGCCCGATAACAAACCCGATCAGAAAGGTGACAAAGGAAAAACCCAACGCCCGCGCGAGATAGCCCAAGACCGCAAAGATCAGCATGATGTAGATCGAAAAAATACTGCCCGTTTCCATGAATGCCCCGACGCAACAGAATAACAACACGCCGGGGATCAGCAGGCGCAAAGGCACGTGGATGATCTGGGAAAACAGGCGCTGACCGAAATAGCCGATAATCAACAAGATCACGCTGGCGCAAATCATCGACGCATATAGCCCCGACACAAGGCGCGGCTGTTGGACAAACATGAGCGGCCCCGGCGTGAGCCCATGCAAGATGAACGCCGCGATCAAGATGGCCGCGATGACGCTGCCTGGGATGCCAAGCGCGAACAACGGGATCAAGCTGGACGGGACCACTGCATTGTCTGCGCTTTCAGCTGCGGCGACGCCTTCGATCATGCCGGTGCCGTATTTTTCCGGGGTGGCGGATGCCCTGCGGGTCGCACTGTATGACATGAACGATCCAACGCTGGCTCCGAGCCCAGGCATGATTCCGATCACGGCACCGATGAATGTTCCCCGCGCGATCACAGGCGCACAGCGCTTCCATTCGTCGCGCGTGACGGTCTGGTCTTCGGGGCGCGCGCTTTTGATGAATTCAGCGGCTTCGCTATCAAGCTGTCGTAACCTGCCCGCCTGTGTGACCATTTCAGCAACTGCGAGCATCCCAATCGCCATGGGCACCAGCGAAATGCCGTCATCGAGTTCAAGAAAACCAAAGGTCAGACGCGGGATAAAGGTTTCCGTCTCAAGGCCGATCGTTGCAAAAAAGATGCCCATGACGGCAGCAATCATACCCTTGACCATCGAACTGCCAGCAAGCCCGCCAATAAAGGTAAGCGAGAAGAGCAAAATAGCGCAAATTTCTACCGGACCGATCAGGAGGGCGTATTTTGCCAATGGGGCCGCAAGCGTGATCAGGATCAACGTTGAAACGAAATCACCGATCACGGACGCAAACAGCCCCATCTTGAGCGCTTTTTGTGCCTTGCCCTGACGTGCCAGTGGATACCCGTCAAAGGCGGTCGGCGCGGAGGAAGGCTCTCCCGGGGTGTTGAGCAAAATCGCGGAAACCGCGCTGCCCGCTGCGCTACCTTTTGCGATACCGATCAACATGCCCAAGGCCGCGACGGGGGTCAGGTAAAACGTCAACGGGATACAAACGGCAACGCCTGTCGCTTTGCCAAGGCCGGGGATCGCCCCCAAAACATATCCTAACGCGACGCCCACAGTGATCCAAACCAATGTGGCACCCGTAAACACATCGCCGAAACCAACAATCAAATTTTCCATGAGACCCTCAAATGATTGCCGTGCCCAACAGCTTGTAAAAAACAAGCCATAGGAAAAACATCAGGGCCGCGGGCATCAGGATGAGCACCCAAATGCGGCGTTCTCCCAAAGCCAGTAGGGAACCGGAAACAAGAACCACCCCCGCGATCAAAGCAGAACCCCATAGGAAGGAGACGATTGCGCCCGCAAAGACCAGCGATAGCTTGAGAGCCGCCCAAAGTTCGGCGCGGCTGATGACGGGATCACCCGCAGTATCATCGGCATTTACGTTTGCCGCACTTTTCCAAACCAGCAACGCCGACAAGCCCGCAAGCGCGACCATCATAATATTGGGCACAAGCCTTGGGGACACCATGCCAGATGGTCCCGTTTCGATTTGGGAAGGAATGATAAAAAACAGCATGACAGCTGCAAAAGCGAATAGCACTCCGCCTGAAATAGCATCTGCACGCTTCATGACACCCCCCTAGTCTTTCCACTTCGAACCCGATTTTCTAAAGCAGCGCTGTGAACAAATAGCGACGCCTAAAAAGCCGGAATGTCCTCCCGACACGAAGTTCTTAAGAGCTACGCGCAAGCCGCCCCAAAGAAAACAAGCCAGAATCTTTAGTGTGATAAGTTTTACTGATGTATGCTCAGAGCAAAGGCTGACCATGCAGGTTTTGCGCAATCAAATCTTGGCGCGTGAACCTTGTCCAAAATCAAGCGACGCAACACTCAGCACGGCCTCTCTCAAGGCCTCAATAGCCGGAATTTCCTTGGGTGCGATCATCGTGACAAACGCCGTTTTGACGGGCGGCAGCGACAGGTCGGGCACGTCCAAGACATGAAACAAGTCAGCATTTATATTGCTGAACAATGAGACCATGGGCACGCAGGTGACCAAATTCATTTCCAGCGCAAGATGCAGTAATGCGGTCGGGTCGCCTGCTGCCTCGATGCGGTAGCGGGGCTTTTGCAACCCCAAAGCTTTCATCCCGACTTCGAGCGCTTGACGATTGCTGGCTTCATGGGGCGGAAGAACCCATTCCACCCGCTCAAGATCTTTTGCCCGAACCAGTGACTGTACCGCCAAAGGATGTGTTTTCGGGCAAACAATCCCAAGATCCGCCTGCAAAAGCGGGGTGTGTTCGATCACATCGAAAAGGTTTCGCGGGACTTGTTCCCAATCGACGCGCCCGATGTAGCAATCAATGACCCCCTCGGACAGGTCATGCAGCATCGCATCAACCGTGCCACAGCGCAGGCTGTATTTCACCAGCGTGTCGTTGTGGTCCAATCGGCTAAGCGCCTTGGGCAGCAGTCCCGCCAAAAGGGTCGGATTAGTACCAATCTGCAACACCAGTGTCTCTTCTTGATCAAGCTCAACGGTGAGCTTTTCAAACATCGCCAAACCCGCGCGCGCACGCTGCAATGCCAACCGCCCTTCGGGCCGCAACGTGACACCGCGCACGGACCGGTCCACAAGCGGCACACCGAAAGCAAACTCCAAGTCTTTCAGCATCTGCGACACGGCGGGTTGCGTCAGGTTCAACTTAACCCCGGCTTCGCGCAACGACCCGTGGGTGTTAATCAATTCAAGCAAACGTAGATGTCGCAACCTGAGCCTATCAATATGTTGTGCGGAGGATGCCATGTGTTTACCCTGAGGTTTATAGAGGTTACGAACGTGCGGGACCGCAGTCAAAAAATAAAGGGCGTATACAGAGGTAACTTTCAATAACCATTCTTACCATTTCTTTGCGAAGCGACCTCAGTTCAGACAAACGAATATCACTGGGTTCGAAAGCTCCAGTTGTCCCCTGCCGATATTTGAGGGACTGTTGCATTAGTGACGGTGGGTTGAGCTGGTGCCTTTTGCATTTTCCGAATTATGCGTCGGCGAACAACTGGTTGATGAACTGGATCTCGCCTTTAACGCCCGTTTGGGTGTGATAGGTATGGCCTCGTTTGATTGTTCTGATCATCTCAATCCCACTCAGGGTTGCTTTGGCTGATCGCAAAGACCGAAAGCTCTGGCGATAACCGAGCAGCCGTTTCATGGCAGCATGATCGCTCTCGATTAGATTGTTCCTCCACTTGCGATCGATGTGACGGATGCTGTTAAAATGCGGGTCGTAGTGATGATTGATCTCACGGATGACACGCCGATATGCTTGCGCCTTGTCAGTCACGATCGTCACCGGCCGATGCAATCGCACGCGTTCAATAGCCTTGTTGAAGAAAGCCTTTGCGGCTTTCGCATCGCGTCTGGCAGTCAGCCGGAAATCGACCATCTGACCGTTTGCATCAACAGCTCGCCACAGATAGCGCCACTTGCCGCCGACCCGGATGTACGTTTCGTCAACGTGCCAGTCGACACTAGCCCGGCGCAAATGCTTCTCTGTGCGTTTGGTCAATTCAGGGCCAAACTTTTGAACCCAGCGATACACCGTCGACCGGTCCACGATGATCCCACGCTCGGCGAGCAGATCGACCACATCTTTATATGACAGCGGATAGCGCAAGTACCAACCTACAGCACAAAGGATGATCTCACGTGGAAATCGGTGGTGCTTGAACAGGGATCTTCGCGGCATGACAAACCTCAAAAGTCTGAAACTGGCCAAAGCCTTCGATTAATGCAACAGTCCCACTTGCAGCGTCATTGTGTCAACTGGACCAATACGGTCCGCGTAAATTCTTTTTCAAGACTTTACCTATTTCGCTGCGCGGCAGGTCGTCCATCAGAAGAATGTTTGACAATCTTTGGGTCTTGCCCAGCTTCGCGTTAGCAAACCCAAGCACCTCTTGGACATCCGCAGCCGCCCCCGTACGCAGCACGACAAAACCAAGCGGAGTCTCGCCCCAGGCGTCGCTGGGGATCGCGATTACGGCTGCATCGCTCACATCTGAATGCTGGAGCAGGACAGCTTCAAGATCGGCAGCATAGATGTTGAAGCCTCCCGAAATGATCATGTCTTTCTTGCGGTCCATCAGGTGCACAAACCCGTCTTCATCGATCCGGCCCATATCGCCAGATCGGATGAAGTGATCTCCGTGCTCATCAGTCCAAAGCAGTTCTCGGGTTTTCTCCGGCGCGTTATGATAGTTCCGCATCATCGAGGCGGACCGCCCGATCAACTCGCCAAAGCTACCCTTGGGCAATTCCTTACCCTGATCGTCGATCACCCGCATGTCAACGCCTTCGCCCAAGCGGCCTACCGTGTCCCACTTGTCAGGGAATGCTTCGCAATTCAGCGCGGTGGAAATACCGCCTTCGGTCATACCGTAAACCTCGATCAGATTGCCTGGCCAGCGTTCCATCACCTGAGCGATCAATGTGCTGGGTAACGGGGCCGACGTCGAGAATTTGCACCGATAGCTGGACAGATCATGGTCGTCGAACGTCGGCTCTGCCATCAGACGCGTAAGCTGTACTGGCACCAGAACCGCATGGGTCGGCTTTAAGTCCGCACTTAGTTTTAGGAACCCTGCGGCGTTGAACTTTGGCATCACGATCAAGGTCGCCCCCAAAGCCAGCGTCGGCAGCATCCCGAAAAGCGTTGTATTGGAATAGATCGGGGTCGAGATCACCAGACGGTCAGCCCCAGTCAAACCGAAATTGGTAATTCTGTTCAATTGGCGCGACCGAAAACGGTGATCGTGAATGATCCCCTTGGGTGTCCCCGTTGTGCCCGAAGAATAGATGATGTTGAATAGATCATCGGGATTCACCTGCGCTGGACCTGCAGAGGCGGCGTCGGCCGCCCAGATCATCAACCGATCCAAATCCACAATCTGTTTCACAGGTAGATCGCGCCCTGTATCGGTCTGCGTCGATGACACAAAAAGCAGTTCCGCGTTGCTATCGGCCATCATCATGGCCAGCGCCGCAGGCGTGGCAGAAAACGGCAGCGGCACGATACAAGCACCACTGGCCACCACGGCACAATAAAGCACAACATGCTCGACCGAGTTTTCAGACAGCGAGGCTACAGTATCCCCCTGCCCCACGCCTTGGGCCACAAGCTTTCCGGTCACCTGCGCCACCATGGCACCGAATTCGGCCCAGCTGATGGTTCGGTCCCCGACAATCAAAGCGGGTTTCTGACCATGTTTTGCAGCGTTGCCCTGAAGGGCGACCCCGAAATTCAGGATCTTCTCATGATCAACGACAGGTGGATTGAAATGCATCATGCGGTCCTCAGTTCATTGACATGGGAAGGATAAGAGAGATGGCTGGGATCATCACCAAAAGCGCCAGAACAACGATATCAATTGCCAGAAAACGCCATAGTCCTGCGAAAATCTCGCCGATCTCGACCTTTCCTTCCAGCACGCTTGCCAGCACAAAGACGTTCAGCCCGACCGGAGGTGTGATCAACCCGATCTCGAGCAGTTTGACAATCACCACCCCGAACCAAATCAGGTTCATGTCATAGCTTTCAACCATCGGGATCATCAAAGGCAAGGTCAGCACCATGATCCCGACCGGATCAAGGAACATTCCGAGCACCAGATAGATCAGGCAAACAAGTGTGATGAACATCCAAGGCCCGATGCTTGCATCCCCCAGAGCCGACACAAGGCTGTTGGACAATCCAGTCAACGCGATCAACGACACAAAGATTTTCGCACAGGCGGCGATAAAGAAGATTGCGCCAGTGGTGGCCATTGTCTCGCGCAGCATCGGTACGATGTCGTTTACCTTGATAAAGCCCCGCACGATCCCAAGAAGCGTCGCAAACAACAGCGACAGCGCTGCGGCTTCGGTTGCCGTAAAGATGCCGCCATAGATACCGCCGATGACGACCGTGAAAAGGAGCACTGCCGGCCATGACCCGATAGCGGACTGGAGCTTTTCTTTCATCGAAAAGACCTGATCGGGAACCGGCGCGATCTCGGGCGAACGACGCACCCACAATACAATCACCAAAGCATAGCCAAGCATCGACAGCACGCCGGGCAGGAAGCCCGCCATAAACAATTCGCTGATCGAGCTTTCTGTGAAAATGCCGTAGATGATGAACAAGACCGACGGCGGGATAAGCGACCCGAGCGTGCCGCCCGCCGCCACACATGCAGTGGCAAGACGCGGATCATAATTCAGCTTTAGCATTTCGGGTGTGCAGATCCGCCCCATAGTGGACGCGCAGGCAATGGACGATCCCGAAATCGCCGAAAATCCGCCGCAGCCCGCGACAGACGCAATCGCGACCCCGCCGGGCAAACGGACCAGCCAGACCCGCGCGGCCTCGTAAATCTCGGTTGTGATACCCGCTTTGTACGCTACATGACCCAACGCGATGAACAAGGGGATCATCGACAGATCATAGCTGTGGACCAGATCGAAACTGGACGAAAACGAAAGCGATAGAGTGGTCCACATCGCGCGCTCTGGCATGAATGTGCCAGTCCGCGTTGCGAATACGATGAATATTGCCACGACGGCGACGCCGCCAATGGCATAGGCAATCGGAATGCGTATCGCCAAAAGGAGAAGGACAATCGCACATGCGATATAGCCGATGGTTGCCGGATCCATAATGGTTTTTCCTTAAAGTTCTGCCGGTGCGGGCGTACCCGTCACTGCGGCCTTGAGATCGACCCAGAGTACGTGAATCAACCGCAACCAGAATGCGCCGATCGCCAGCACGAACAGTGCGCGGCTTGGCCATTTGGGCAGCAAAAGCTCTCCGCCGTAATGCGCCCCGCTGGCGAAGTTCTTGGCCAGCTCAAACCAGCCTGCAGCCAGAAGGATCGTCACAATGGTCAGGCCGATGACGGCTGCCAGCACGGCAATCCAGCGGTTCAGCCCATCAGGAAAAAGGTTCGCGATGAATTCAACAGCGACATGGGTGCGTTTCGCGGTAGCTGCCGCTAAAGGAAACAGGATTGCAGGCACCATCAACTCGCGGACCATGATGATGCTGTCGGGGATACCGACCATCAAGAATTCACGGGCGATAATGTTGGCTGTGATAAGCAAGCAAAGCAGCACCACTGCCACCGCTGCAAGCGTATCGAGCGTAAACTCAAGACGTTTCAACATGATGTTCTCCAAAGGAGGTTGGGTCAGCGTTGCCCTACCTCAACGAAGAGGCAGGGCAATCGTCATGCGTCAGTGGATCGGATCACTTACGGTTCCACGGCAGGCCTTCGGTCTCCATGACCAGCGTCCACTTTTCCATCAGGCTATAGAGTTCGGCCAATAGCGCCTCTCCATCCGTACCGACGGCGTCGGCGTCCGCGCGCCAGTTGTCAAACATCGGCGCACCGGCCACGTCCATCGCGTCATAATCTGCATCCGACAGCTTAACGAAATCAACCGCGTCATCCCCCGAGGAAAGGACCTCAAGCGCTTTTGCATCGGCTTCTTCCAGCTTTTCGCCGTAGAAATCCATCATGTCCGGACCAACGGCCAGGATCGCTTCTTGCTGTTCAGGCGTAAGACGTTCGAAAGTGTCCTTGTTGATGACGGTACCCAAGCTGGTAACCGTCGAATACCGCAGCTCTGTCATCGTATCGATTTCTTCGTTTAGTTTCGATGCGACAGCGTAATACGCATAGGTAACCGAGCAATCTACAAGGCCGGTTTCCATAGACTGATAGACATCATAAATGGGCATGCTCACCATGTTGCCACCAAGTGCGGCAAGCACGTCACCGGATGAACCGGTATGGGCAATCTTGGCACCTTTGATATCTTTGATCGACCGGATGCCGTCGCCACGACAGGCCAGAATGGCCGGCGACAAGGAAAACGGCGCAAGATAGACAAGGTTCATTTCGTCAAGACGTTCTTGAATGCGCTCATTGGTCGTGAACAGTTCATAAACGGCTTGCATCATTACCCAAGGATGGCCGGGCTTGTTCAGTAGCAGGCCTGCCATTTGCAGTTCCGGGAATTCCGAGGCGACATAGGCCCCGATCAAAACGCCCATATCTGCAACACCAACCGAGATCGACTGCAACGCGGCATCGGTTTTGAACAGGGCTCCCCCCCAGTTCTGTTCAACCGTTACTTCGCCGCCAGTACGCTCTGCGATCTGTTCAGCAATGTAGTTCACGGCCTCGGCGCGCACGCCGCGGTTCGGACCAGGTTCATTTGCGATCAGCCGCGTTTCGGCATGTGCAGCCACGGCCAAAACCGAAACGGACGCAGCCATGACGGCCCCTAGAATAGATTTCCTCATAGTCTCTCCTCCCTATTGTTCGGGCATGATTTCACCCGATTTGTATTAAATATTAAATAGCATGATAACTATTATCTAGCAATCTATTTATTCGAACGCGCCCCTTATGGTCAGCTTGATCCAGTCAGTATTTGCTGAGTGCTTGGGTCAAGCGCATGCGCGCAGCATCGAATTCGCGCTTCATCCGGGCAACCATTTCCGAGGTCGGGACGACATCCGAAACGGCACCAATGCCCTGCCCCGATCCCCAGATCTCTTTCCAGCTTTTGGGCTTTTCACGATCTTCCGCAAAGTTCATCTTGGAAGGGTCGGATTGTTCCAACGCATCCGGGTTCATCCCCGCCGCCGCGATAGACGGCTTTAGGTAATTGCCCCAAACGCCCGTGAACAGGTTTGAATATACAATGTCGTCGGCACCGCTGTCCGCGATCATCCGCTTGTAGGCTTCAGCTGCATTTGCCTCATCCGTTGCGATAAAGGTCGAACCGGCATAGCCGCCATCCGCCCCCATCGCGAGCGCCGCCAGAATGGAATCGCCGCGTGCAATTGCACCCGACAAATATAGCGGCCCATCGAACCAGCTCCGGATTTCCTGCACCAATGCAAAAGGCGACAGCGCACCGGCATGGCCACCAGCACCGGCAGCCACAGCGACCAATCCGTCGGCACCTTTTTCGATGGCTTTATGGGCGAAGCGGTTGTTGATAACATCGTGCAACACAACCCCACCGGCAGAATGTGCGGCTTCGTTGACCTCGACCCGCGCGCCGAGCGAAGTGATCCAAACAGGCACTTCGTGTTTCACACAAATCTCGATGTCCCGATCAAGCCTTCTGTTGGACTTATGAACGATCTGGTTCACCGCATATGGTGCAGCAGGTGAATCCGGGTTCTCTTGGTTGTGACGGTCCAGCGCCTCTTTGATTTGGGTCAGCCAGGCATCCAGACTATGCCCGTCTTTTTCGCGCGCATTCAGCGCTGGAAAAGACCCGACAATGCCGGCCTTACATTGCGCGATGACAAGATAGGGGTTCGAGATGATGAACAAGGGGCTCGCAATCAGCGGCAGCCGCAGGTTCTGTAGAATTGCAGGCAAGGTCATGAGGTTTCTCCCATATGTGATTTACTTCACCGCGCCCCCGCTAAAGAGCGCTTCGATTTCATCGGCAGCCAATCCCAAATCCGTCAGGATGGAGCGGCTGTCCGCACCCGGCGCTGGCGGCGTTGTGGGCAACGGGGTGTTGGCATCGGTGAAACGCGGCGCAGGCATCGGCTGCACCACCCCTTCCGAGTATATCCCGCGGGCTTGGTTATGCGGATGGCTGGGGGCTTCGGCGGGGCTAAGCACCGGCGCGAAACACGCATCCGTATCTTGCAACAAAGCCACCCAATGATCGCGGGGCTGGCTTTGAAAAACCTCGGTCAACCGGGCACGCATCGCAGGCCAAGTACCCCGATCTGCACGGTCGCCCATTTCTTCCATCGAGAGGCCAAGCCGGTCCAGCAACACCGCCCAGAACTGCGGCTCAAGGGCACCGATTGTCACCCATCCCCCATCCGCACATTCATAAACGCCGTACCACGGCACCCCGCCATCCAACGCATTGGACGCACGTTCATCACGCCACAGTCCCATGGCGCGACGGCTGTAAATCATGCTCATCAGCGCGGCGGTACCGTCAACAATCGCAGCATCCACCACGTCGCCCGAACCGGTTCTTGCCGCCTTAAGCAGACCCGTCACCATACCAAAGGCCAGAAACATACCGCCCCCGCCGAAATCGCCCAAAAGGTTCAGCGGAAAGGTCGGCGCACGGCCGGCTTCGCCAGATGCCCAAAGCGCGCCTGACAGGGCGATGTAATTCAGGTCGTGACCGGCAGTTTTCGAGACCGGCCCCTCTTGGCCCCAGCCCGTCATCCGGCCATAAACCAGACGCGGATTGCGGGCGCGGCAGACATCGGGGCCAAGGCCCAAACGTTCCATCACGCCGGGGCGGAACCCTTCGATCAGACCGTCTGCTGTTTCAACCAGACGCAAGGCCAGATGGACAGCACCGGGTGCCTTCATGTTCAGCGCGATGGACTTACGCCCACGGGCCAGAAAATCCAGCTCATGCGCGCCTTGCCCCGTCGGGGATCCGGCACCGGGACGTTCAATCCGGATCACTTCGGCCCCCATGTCAGCAAGCATCATGCCTGCAAAGGGACCGGGACCGATACCGGCGAATTCAATAATGCGCAGCCCCGCCAGCGGGGGTGCGGATGCCTCTTGCTGCATCTCACGGGTCCTTTCAGGAATATTTAACCAAGCGCGGGAAACCCCGCCGCTTGTTCTTATCGCTTGTTCAAGCCGCGCCGCAGATTGTTGCGCATCTTGCGCAGCACCTTCAGCGTCGTCTCAAGCTCGGCTTCCGAGATACCTTCGTTTGCGATCTCGTCGACCTCAAAGATGGTGCGGGTCATAATCTTGACCAACGACTTTGCCTGGGGCGTTGCGTAGACACGGTTGGACCTGCGATCTTCGGGGTCTGCGCGGCGCTCGACATAGCCGCGCGCCTCTAGGCGGTCGATCAGCTTTGAGGTGGTGACAGTTGCCACCTCAAGCCGATCGGCCAGCTCAGATTGACGCAAGCCGTCTTCGCGCACCAAATGCACCATCACCCAGCCTTGCGACATGGTCATGTCATGGGGCTTCAACATTGAGTCGAACATGATCGCACGAAAGCGCGCAATATCCTGATAGATAGGATTGTTATCCTCGCTCAACGAAGTCTGTTTGTGCACTGGTGTCGCAACTTCTTCCAAGCTCAGCATACCCTTCTGTCAATCGACGTCCAAAGTCCGTACGCCAGTCTAATGCTTTTGACCACTCTCGCCAACCAAATCAAATCGGGTCCCACGTAAACACATCGCTGGACCGGTCAAGATCGTAAAAATCGGCCTTCATCGCTGGCAACGCATGATCACGCACAGTCTCTGGCGTCCAGCCCTCTGACCGGTGCACCGACCGGATCGGACGTGGCTGGGACATCAGGAAAATCTCGTTGTTGCGGATACAGAAGATCTGGCCCGTCGTGTCACAGGTCGGATCGGCCAACGCAACACAAAGCGGCGCGATTTTGACTGGTGTCATTTCCTTGATACGCTCAACACGGGCTTTTTCTGCGTCGGTCTTGGCCTGAATGGTGCCGATCAGGCGCGACCATGCAAAGGGCGCAATACAGTTGGACCGCACGTTAAAGCGCGACATATCCAGCGCCAGTGATTTCGACAGCCCGACGATCCCCATCTTGGCGGCGGAATAGTTCGCCTGCCCAAAGTTGCCGATCAAACCAGATGTCGAGGTAAAGTTGATAAAGCAGCCCGATGCCTGCATCTTGAATTGTGCCGCGACAGCATGGGCCATGTTAAAGCTGCCCTTTAGGTGGACAGAAATCACCGAATCCCAATCATCCTCGGTCATCTTGTGAAAGATCACGTCGCGCAGAATGCCTGCGTTGTTGACGATCACGTCGATCCCGCCAAACACATCCATGGACTGCTCGACCATGGCCTTGGCATCTTCGGGCTTTGCCACGTTGCCAAAGCTGGTTACCGCTTCGCCGCCTGCCGCGATGATTTCATTCACGACTTCTTGTGCCGGGGTCGCATCTGCGCCCGCGCCGTCCGACGCAGCACCCAGATCGTTTACGACCACTTTTGCACCATGGCTCGCCATCATAAGCGCAATATCACGGCCGATGCCGCGACCTGCCCCGGTTACGATGACTGACTTACCTTCTAACATACCTGTCTCCTCCAGATGATTTCCTGCAGTTATAATTAGCTTGATTATAATATGCAAGCTAATTAGAATTACCTGACACCGTCAAAATTTTGACGCACGAATTGAGGGAGGAGCCACACGATGTTCAAGCGCACCGTATTTAATGAAGACCACGAAATGTTCCGCGACCAAGTCCGGCGTTTCGTCGCCGAGGAAATCACGCCGCACCACGCACAATGGGAGAAAGACGGCCGCGTCAGCCGTAACGCTTGGCGCAAAGCCGGAGAAAACGGTCTGTTGTGCGCTGCCATGCCCGAAGAATATGGCGGTGCCGGTGCCGATTTCCTGTTCTCGATGGTGGTGATGGAAGAACTGGCCGCCGCTGGTGCGATGGGGCCGGGGTTTTCCCTGCACTCCGACATCGTGGCCCCCTATATTCTGCACTACGGCACAGACGCGGTTAAACAGGAATGGCTGCCCAAGATGGCCGCAGGCGAAGCCATCGGTGCCATCGCCATGACCGAACCGGGTGCAGGATCGGATGTGCAAGGCATTAAAACCACCGCGATCCGCGACGGCGATGATTTCGTGATCAACGGGCAAAAGGTGTTCATCACCAACGGCGGCAACTGCGATATCCTTGTTCTTGCGTGCAAGACCGACCCGACGCTCGGCGCAAAAGGCACTTCGCTGCTGCTGGTTCCCGCCGACACGACGGGCTTTCGCAAGGGCAGCCAGCTGTTGGAAAAAATCGGCTGGAAGGCGCAGGACACCGCTGAATTGTTCTTTGACAATATGCGCGTCCCCGCGACCAACCTGCTTGGTGCCGAAGGGCGTGGTTTTTATCAACTGATGGAGCAGCTCCCCCAAGAACGTCTGCTGCAATGTGTTCGCGCAACCGCCGCACTTGAGGCTGCGCTGCAATGGACCATCGATCACGTCACTGAACGCAAGGCTTTCGGCAAGACCATTGCGGACTTCCAGAACACGCGGTTCAAACTGGCCGAAATCAAAGCGCAATCCGTCCTGATGCGTGTGTTCACCGATAAATGTCTGGAAATGCATGTGGCGGGTGAACTTGACGCCGTTGATGCCGCGATGGGCAAGATGCTGACCTCGGAAACCCTGTGTCGGTGTCTTGACGACTTGCTGCAAATGTTCGGCGGCTACGGCTATATGTGGGAATATCCGATTGCCCGCGCATGGGCCGATGCCCGCGTTGGCCGCATTGCAGGTGGCACCGGCGAAGTGATGCGCGAGATCATTGGACGTTCGGTGCTTGGAGGACGGAAATGATCCGTTACCCCGATTTCATACGCAAATATGCGTATCAACGTCCCGACTGGCGCGCCACCCATTTCGAGGGCCGCGATTACAGCTGGGCACAGATGAACCGCCGCGTACATGCGATTGCCTGGCAGCTGCAAAAGTTGGGCGTAAAGCCCGGCGACCGTGTGGCATATCTGGGTCTGAACTCGCACTGGATCGTCGAAATGTACGTGGTCCCGTCGATGATCGGGGCGATTTCCGTGCCGATCAACCACCGCCTGTCGGTCGAGGAAATGGTCGGCGTGATCGCCGATGCAACCCCCGCCATATTGATCGTTGACCGTCATTTCCGTGAACAGGCCGCTGAGCTGTTGGCGCAATGCCCGTCGCTGCAAACGCTGATCCTTGCTGACTGGGATCAACCGGCCGGTGATCTGCCCGATGGAACGCTGCACTATGACACGCTGATCGCCGCGGCCCCCGCTGTTGCGGACGATGCATTTGACGATTGTGCCAGCCGATCCGATGACACGATGATCCTGTTCTATACGTCGGGCACCACGGGCCAGCCCAAAGGCGTCATGCTAAGCCATTCCAACTTTTTGGTGAATGCCACCGGGTCGGGCCATCTATATGGCTACCGGCAGGATGATGTCTTGCTGCTGTCTGGGCCATTGTTCCACCTTGGCACGGGCAGCCGTGTGTTCACGGCGCTGGCCTACGGCACCACGATGGTCGTTCAACCGAAATTCGAAGTCGTCGACACCCTGCGCATGATCGAAGCGCAAAAGATCACCACGATGACGATGGTCCCGACGATGTTGAACATGGTGATGAACCATCCGCGCTTTTCGGATTTTGATTTCTCGTCGATCCGCGTCCTGACTTATGGCGCGTCCCCGATGCCTGTCACGCTGATGGAGCGCGCGATCGAGGCAATCCCCGGCATCACCTTTTGCCAGGGCTACGGATTGACCGAAACATCGCCCGTGCTGTCGGTTCTTGAACCGGCGGATCATATACCGGGCAATCCGATGCTGGATAAGCTTAGCACCGTTGGCCGCCCGATCCTGTATTCGGACTTGCGGATCGTCGATGCAGACGACACCCCAGTGCCAATCGGAATGCCCGGCGAAATAGTGGTGCGCGGGCCGCAGGTGATGAACGGTTACTGGAACCGCCCCGAGGAAACAGCCCACGCCATGCGCGGCGGTTTTTTCCACACGGGCGATGCGGGCGTGATGGACGCAGACGGCTATCTGACCATCGCGGGCCGCACCAAGGAAATGATCATCTCGGGTGGTGAAAACGTCTATCCGATCGAGACTGAGAATGCCCTGAGCAAACACCCCGCAGTGGCCCAAGCCGCCGTCATCGGCGTGCCACATGCCAAGTGGGGGGAAATGGTCTATGCCGCCGTCGCCCTGCACGACGGAAAGACCGCAACCGAAGCCGAGCTGATCGAGTTTTGTCGAGAACTCATTGCCCATTACAAAGCCCCACGCGGCATGACCATCTGGCAAGGGCCCCTGCCCCTGTCCGCGACCAACAAGCTCGATAAAATGACGATCAAGGCCCATATCCTGAAGACCCAAGGGGCTGAATACACAAAGGAATCATCGACATGACCGATGCTTTGCACATCACCCGAGAGGGCGGCATCGTGACGCTGACCATGAACGAACCCGCCTCTCGGAATGCCTTGTCCGATGCGATGCGCGAAGGTCTGTCCAGCGCGATGCAAGACCTGTCCGTCGATGCCGATCTTCAGGCCGTGATCCTGACCGGATCAGGCGGCGTGTTTTGCGCGGGGGGCGATCTGAAAAAGATGCTGGCCAACCACAAGGCCGGCTTGGTCATGGGGGCCGAAGATATCCTGCCCCGGATGAAGTATCTGCATCGCTGGATCACGCTGCTGCGCGACTTGCAGGTGCCTGTCATCGTCGCAGTCGATGGCCCTGCATATGGCGCGGGTCTGGGTCTGGCGCTGACCGGCGACATCATTCTTGCGTCCGAGCGGGCCAGTTTCAACGCGTCTTTCTGCAAGGTCGGGGCGGTGCCGGATGGCAACCTGTTCTATTCGCTGCCGCGGATGATCGGCCTGCAACGGGCACGTGAATTGTTCTATACGGGCCGCACCGTTCACGCAGAAGAAGCCCAACGTCTGGGCATTTGCATGGAGGTGCTGGCCGTAGATGACCTTTTGCCTCGCGCACAGGCAATTGCCCGTATGATGTGTGACACCTCGCGGACCGCGTTTGCCATGACCAAGGCGATTTCGGCACGCGCGATGGAACTTGACAGCAACGCATTGCTTGAGCTCGAAGCGCAGGCGCAAGCCATTTGCCTGTCTAGCACCTATCACAAAGATGCAATCGACCGCTTTACCAAGAAACAAGCCCCACGCTTTGACTTTCGGTAGGCGATGATAGCGATAAGCTTTAGGGCCACGGATTTCCCCGTGGCCCTAAAGTAAAACTGTTCGCCGGGTCGAAAAGCTGCCCGTTCAGTTAGGCCGTTCAGGTCAGAACCCCATCCCTTTCAAGCGCATCAATTTGCACTGCATCCAGCCCCAGATAGTCTGTCAAAATCTGACGGTTATCCCGCCCGTATTCCGGTGCCGCACGCGATGTTTGTGCGGGCGTCAGGCCCAGTTGAAAACGGCAGGCCTCGTGATGGGCGGGCGTGCCGTCGGTTCTGGGCAAGGTCTGGAAATGCCCCCAAGCGCCAAGCTGGGCATCCGCTGCCAAATCCGCAGGCGACGCCACAACATGCGCCGCAACGTCCCGCGATTGCAGCCGCAGCTCCACCGCCTCGGGGGTTTGGTCCCGACACCAATCGGCAAGGATGGTGTCAATCTCGGCCTCGGCGGCGCGGCGGCCTTCCAGCGTCTCGAATGCCGGATCAGCCAGCGCCGCCAGACCGGTTTCGTCGCGCAGGGCGATCCATGCTGCGTCTGATGTGGCGGATACGGCAACCCAGGCGGTATCGCCCTCGGGCGCGGAACAGGGGTAAACTTCGTTCGGGACACATTGCGGATCGCGGTTGCCATCTGCAACCGGCACCCGTCCGGTTGCGGCATAGTCTGCAAACGCTTCTGCAATGAACTGCATTCCAGCCTCGGCCTGACTGACATCCAACTGCCGGCCCCTGCCTGTCAGGCGCTTCACTTCCAAGGCCGCCAGCAGCACGGGAAAGGCCAGACGCGGGGCCACGAAATCGGTGTAGGGACCGTAAGGGCCAATCGGCGCCGATATGTCGCGACCGGCAAGCACCTGAAGCCCGGACATCGCAGCGCCAATATTGCCGAAACCCGCCAGGGCAGACCACGGCCCCGACTGCCCCATCAGCGATGTCGACAGCATGACCAAGCCGGGATTTTCTTGGGACAAAGTGTCGTAGTCCAATCCCCATTTGTCCATCTGACCGGGGGCAAAGCTTTCGACCAAGACGTCGACCTTTCCGGCCAATTCCTTAACCAGCGCCCGACCAGCATCTTGGGACAGGTCAAGGGTCAGCCCCGCCTTTCCAGCATTGCAATTTTCGTACAATCCCGATCGGTTTAGATCGCGAACGCCTTCGGGATAGGGGCCCGTCAAACGTGCGACCTCGGGCTTGCGGGCGCTTTCAACACGGATCACTTGCGCGCCGAAATCAGCCAGATTGCGCCCGATCATCGGGCCCGCAACCACCCAAGACAGATCGAGGACGTTGATATTTTCAAGAGGCCGCGCGACTTTGGTCACGGTGCTGGCCACCGCAAAGGGTCTGGCGGCATCACGATTGGCAAGCCAATCTGCCTCGGCCTCTGCGCCGCCTTCGCCCTGATCGGGGGCGGGACGCAGCGGCGCAAAGCCGTCGTCGAAGCCAAGTGCCAGTTTACCCGGCAAGGACAACGCGCCGACCTTTTGCAAAAAGCCCCGCGCTTTGCCGTGGGGGCTGCTAGCCAGATCCGCGACGGTCATGATGGGGGCCAGCATCAAACGATGCTGCAACGCCATCTCGACAGCCTCAAGCTTTGTCATGCTGGCAAGGAAATCGGCGACCTCTGTACGGGCCTGCTCCATTTCCGCATCCGTAATTTCGTCATTTTCGATCTTGGGGGGCAGCGTGACCCAATCCCAAGCGGCGAACTTGGGTGAACAGGCCCCGCGCGCGGACATCAAGGCGAAGAGCGCATTGGTGAACCGACCCGCTGCCGGACCAAGGGCAAGGTGCATTTCAACGATCCCGTCCTTGACCGGCCATTTCGACCGCTGCGTTCGCGACCCCGAACCTGACAGGTCAAGCTCGCGCTTCTTCTTTGATTTTACCTCGGCGCGGAAGACATAATTGGGGTGACCAATCACCGATGCCATCGATAGACTAAGGGTGCATTGCGTGGCCGACGCCTGTGCGCTGGTGATAACACGTTGCCCTTGGCCACCGCGCCTGCGCGCCTCAAGGGCGACCATGATCCCGCAAAGTGCATCTGCTGCCGCATGATGATAGGCTTGTGGTAGGGTCACGCGAGTCGGGATACCGGCCTGACTTTCGGTTGGTTTTAGGGGCCCGCCGGCGGCCCATAGCATCAGATCGCTGACGACATAGCCCGCTTTTGGCCCCTCCAGACCGAAGGGCGTCACGATGGAATGAACCACACCGGCGTTGGCGTGCAAAAGCGCGTCCGTGTCAAGAAACGCGTCCCGTCCAGGCACACCGCTTTCCAGAACCACGTCAGCAACAGCAGCAAGTGCCATCAACCGGGCGTGGTCGCTGTTGCGGTCCAACACGAGCGACCGCCGCCCTGCGCCATAAGCGGCCCAGAACAACGACGCCCCGTCTGTGTCAAAAGGGGCCGTGGCGCGGGCAGTCGACCCTGTGGCGGGTTCAACCTGAAGCACATCCGCGCCCATGCAAGCCAGCATGCGGCCGGTCAGAACGCCGCGTTGATCGGTCAAATCCAGAACCCGAAGGCCCGCAAGCACCCCTTTATCCATCAATAAACGCCTCCATCCGCGTCGGCATGGGGTCCAGGATAGCACCGCCATCCACAGGGATCACGGTGCCCGTAATATATCCGGCCCGATCCGAGCACAGGAAATCACACAGATCAGCAACGTCTTGCGTTGCCCCCATGCGGCGCAGCGGAATGGACTGTATCTTGGCGTCAAGCGACGCGGCATCGGGCATCAGTCGTTTCACGCCTTCGGTGTCGCCAATTGGCCCTGGTACGATTGAATTCACCCGCACACCATGAGGGCCCCACTCAAGCGCGAGCGTCTTTGTCAGCATATCCACGCCTGCCTTGGCCGCGCAAACATGGGCCTGCCCGATCATCGCGACGCTTGCCTGACCGGCAGAAAGGTTAATCACTGACGCCCCCGGTTTGCGCAGATGCGGCCATGCGGCGTGCATGACGTGATGGGTGCCCAGCACGTCAATTTCCAGCACCGCGCGAAACCCGTTCGACGAAATATCTGCCGCCCGCGCGACAAAATTCCCAGCAGCACCGGACACCAGAATGTCGATCGGCCCAAAGGCGTCAACACATTGGCCAATCGCATCCGATACCGCGTCAGCGCTGCGCACATCCGCCGAACAGCCTTGTGCCTCAGCGCTCAAGGCCTGCAAGTCGGCAACCGCCGCTGCGACTTTGGCCGGATCGCGTGAAAACACGAACACCTTGGCCCCTGCCCGCGCGAAATGCTTGGCGATGCTCAGATTGATACCGCTGGTGCCGCCCGATACGCAGACCGTTTTTCCGGCAAAGCTCACCACTGGTCCTCCGTCGTGAGAACAGCCGTTGACGCTGCCGAGAACATGCCTCCGACCCCGTGAACCAAAGACAGCTTTGCGTCTTTGATCTGCGCTGGCGAGACGCCGCGCATCTGCCGCACGCTTTCTTGCAAGGCAAACATCCCGTACATGCCAGAGTGCATATAAGACAGCCCGCCGCCATTGGTGTTCAACGGCAATACGCCACCGGGGCGGGTATGACCCTCGGCGATGAAGGCCCCGCCTTCGCCCGGTTTGACAAACCCAAGATCCTCAAGCCCGTAGATCGGCAGATGCGCAAAGGCGTCATAGATCATCAGGTGGTCAACATCCGAATGGGTGATACCCGCGCTCTCAAATGCCATTTTGCCAGAGACACGGAATGCCTTGGAGGAGGAAAAGCTTTCCATCTGCGAGATCATCGGACCTTCGGCGCTTTCGCCGCCCATGCCGCGCAAATAAACGGGTTTGGTCGGGAAATCCTTGGCCCGCTCCGCGCTGGTCAGGATCAACGCGCCGCCGCCATCGCTGACAAGGCAGCACATCAGCTTGCGGAAAGGATATGCAATCATTTTCGAGTTCAGAACGTCATCAACCGTAAGCGGATCATGCGCCGTTGCGCGCGGGTGAAGCGCTGCCCACTCGCGTTGCACCACGGCGACCATGGCGATCTGTTCGACGGTCAGGCCATCGTCCTTCATCTTGCGCATCACCGGAAGGGTAAAGCGCGACGGCGGGAACAGCGGGCCGTAGATCGATTCAAATTCCTGCTGCTGCATGGAGGGAAACAACGGGCGGTGGGTCCGATTGTTGGACCGCCCGCTTTCGCCGTGGGTGATAAGAACGGTCTTGCACAGCCCCGTTTCAATCGCCGCCGCCGCATGACGCACCAGCGTGATAAAGGAACAACCCCCCACCGACGTGCCATCATACCACGTGGGCGTGATGCCAAGGTATTGAATGATCTCGGCGACGTCATGACCAGCGGTCGCGACACCGTCGATATCCGCAAGGGTCAGACCGCAATCGGCCAAGGCATTCAGCGCGGCATCGGCATGCAGGCCGGTCTGGCTAAGTTCGGGGACCTTGCCCATGCGGGTGGTTTCGGCGGCACCGACGATGGCTATAGATGCACGGGTCATGCGACACCTCCTGCGGGCTTGAACTGGGGAATAGCAACATCGCCGCGCTGCTCAAAGGTCACCTCGAGCGGCATGTCGATAATCAGCGCCTTGGGGTCGGCGGGGCAGTCCAAGACGTTCGCAACCATTTTCACACCTTCATCCAGCATGACGACAGCGACGGTAAAGGGGGGCTCGTAACCGGGGGCCGGCAGGTGGTTGATGATATAGGAATACAGTCGGCCCTTGCCGCTGGCCTGCTTGATTTCAACATCGCGATTGCCGCAAACTGGGCAAAACGGGCGCGGCGGGAAATACGTTTTGTCGCAAGTCGGGCAGCTATTCAGCAACAGCTTGCCCTCTTTTGCACCGTTCCAGTAGAACTCTGTCTCTGGATAAATGGTCGGCAGAGGCCGGTCAGCCATCATACATCTCCTTAATTTCAGTCTATTTTAGGATTAGCCAAGCCGCGCGAGGCCATTGTTCAAAACCACGATGTCACGTTCGACCACGCGGGCGCGAAAGCTAATGTCATTGCCATCTTGCCACATCTCGGTGCGGATCGTTTCGCCGGGATAGACCGGCGATGAGAACCGCAATTGCAAATGGGTCAGCGCCGCGAAATCGCCGTCAGCCAAGGCTTCGGTGATCGACCAAGACGCAACGCCAAGCGTGCAAAGCCCATGCAAGATGGGTCGGTCAAACCCGGCGTGCCGCGCGACCTCGGGGTCAGCATGCAGCGGGTTCATATCGCCCGATAGCCGGTACACCAACGCGGCGCTGTCGGGCGTCTTGAAATCCAACGTGGTCTCTGGCGCGCCTTCGGGCATCGGGTGGACCGGGCGGACCACATCACTTGACCCGCCGAACCCGCCATCGCCCCGCGCAAAGGAGGTACTGATGATTTTTGCAATTTTCACACCGTTGACTTTGTCAGTAATGATCCTCTCGGAATAGATTAACGCGCCTTTGTCCGCCCCTTTGTCGACGATGCCAGTGATCCGCGTTTCACCCAGCAACACACCGGATGCAGGCAGTGGCGCGTATAGCGTCAAGCTTTGTTCACCGTGCAATATTTTCTGCCATGTCAAGCCCGTACTCGGGTCCATCGCCCAAAATCCGGGGTAGGCTAAAACATTAACCATACCTGGCAAAGCCCCGAAACCTTGAGAATTTTCGTAGGTCGCGCGCAAATGTGAAGCAGACAAAGGATCAGACCCAAGGCCAAGCCCCAAAGCATATAGTATGGTGTCCTTTACCGTATAGGAATGTTCGGAAGCGGGGAATTTTCGCCCCATAAGTGCGTCATAATTAATCATCACAAATCCTCCTCCAGTTCACACATAATTAGATAGCTTGATAATCATCTGCAAGCTAATTATAATTAAAGTTGGATAAAAATTAAACGCTGCGGGTACATCAACAGAACGCTTGGGATTGCCAAGTTACCGACTGCGGCTTTTGAGGCTTTGGTGACTGGTTGTTCACGCCGCCATTTCGGCGGTGTAGTCGGCCCAGAGGCTGAACGCGCCGCCACGGGCATGGCGGTAGGAAGTTGCGGTGAGTCTGTAACGGCGGGGACGGAAGATCAGGTTGATCGGGCCGTGTCCGGAGAGAAATCGTTGGGCCTGCCGATGCGACTTGAACCGCCCGAATATCTTCTCTCGCTTTCGTGTCGACCTGTGCGACCCTTCGATTGCGTTATTCAATCCCTTGTGAGTGCGGTGATCAGCGTCCGATGCCAGCGTTTTGATCGGCTTGATATAGCTGCGCAATTTGTCCGTGATCACGACCTTCGGCGCGCCGAACTGGGTGATGAGCCTTTTGAAAAACCGCTTTTCGGCCTTTCCGCTTCTGCGCGTTTGCACAAATATCACAAATATATCGAGAACATCGCCATTCGCGTCAATCGCGCGCCACAGCTAATGCTTGTTGCCATGGATCGGAACAGCGTCTTCGTCGAGGTGCCATTTGTCGTAGGGACGAGGGCGATCACGCCGGATGCAACTCGCGAAATGGCGACCAAATCGATTGACCCACAACCGGACGGCCTCCCGGCTGACAATCACGCCCCGCTCAGCCAAAAGATCCTCAACGTCAGCCGTGCTCAGCGCGAACCGGTGGTACGCCCAAACAGCATAGGCAATGACTTCTCGCGGGAAACGGAAGCCATTCAGGCGGGGCATTCTGGTCGGAGTTCTTATACCGCTAAAATAACCCGGTCATGTCGGCTGAATAAGTTGGCAGTGCCATACGACGCACTTAGCACGTAGATACCGAAGGTCAAATGAGGGTTTTTCTTGGTATGCTCAGGGTACAACTTAGTAAATTGATCAAATGCTCTGCGCCCTAGAACTAAACTCTGCGGCTCTTCCTGCCAAATTGTTTGAGTCCAGCGCGCAATAGCGGGACGATGACAATCGCGGCGGCAATGACCAAAAGGGAAAGCGCGATTGGCCGCTCGGCGAAAACCGATAAATCCCCCCGCGCGATTGTCATGGTGCGTCGAAAATTTTCTTCAACCATTGGGCCAAGGACAAATCCCAATAAAACCGGCGCTGGCTCAAAACCAACTTTAGCTAGAACATAGCCGACAATGCCGAAAATTAGGGTTACATAAATATCGAACGGATTATTCGAAACACTGTAAGATCCCATACAGATGAAGAAAACGATAACGGGCAAAAGCACTGTTGTCGGCACCTGCAGCAATCTGACAAACAATCCAATTAATGGCAGGTTCAACACCAAAAGCATCAGATTTCCGACCCAAAAGCTGACGATCAGCCCCCAAAATATCGCGGGTTGATCGGGGATGAAACGCGGCCCTGGGACGACCCCGTGCATCATCATCGCAGCCAACAAAACCGCCATGACAACATCCCCGGGGATTCCAAGTCCCAGAGTGGGAATAAATGCGGTTTGCACCGCTGCATTGTTTGCGGCCTCTGGGGCTGCAACCCCTGCCGGTTCGCCCGTGCCAAAGGCAGCGCGGTCAGGATTTACTTGTTTTTCAAAAGAATAGGCCATGAAAGCCGCAATTGTTGGCCCTGCCCCCGGCAAAGCGCCAACAATTGACCCCAGTGAAGCCCCACGCAAAATGGGAAAGGCCAACTTGCGAAAAACCTTCAGGGACGGCAGCATGTCACGCAACCGCAGTTTGATCGGATTTGGTTTTTCTGTGCTGCCCCCACTGCCCAATTCCATCTTGGTCAGCACCTCAGCCACCCCAAACATCCCCATTGCAACAGCTATAAGACTAACACCGTCAGTCAGTTCCAAAATGCCAAAGGTCAGGCGCTCGGTTCCGCTGTTCAAGTCAATCCCGACCATTCCAAGGATCAAACCAAAGCACACCATCAACAAAGATTTGACCGGCGATCCGCCCGCCAGTGTAGAGGCCGCAATCAGGCCAAGCAGCATGATTGCGAAATATTCAGTCGAATGGAACGTCAGCGCGAGGCTTGCAATCATCGGCGCAAAAAACATCAACAACAGAATTGAAAAGCTGGACCCGCAAAAAGAAGCAAAGGCGTTGATGAACAAGGCCAGCCCTGCTTCTCCGCGTTGGGCCATCGGATAGCCATCAAGTGCCGTGATCGCCGTCGAGGGGGTTCCGGGCAAATTTAGCAGGATCGACGTAATCGACCCGCCGTATTGCGCCCCGTAAAAGATACCCGCCAGCATGATCAAAGCAACCGAGGAGTCCATGCCAAAGGTCAACGGCAGCGCCACGGAAATCGCCGCCAGCGGCCCGATTCCTGGCAAGGCCCCGATCAACGTGCCAAGGGTAACCCCGACAAAACAAAACAACAGCGCCTCGGGTTGAAAGGCCACATGGGCCCCCAGTGCGAGATTTGCGAAAAAATCCATTCAACCCAGTCCATTTACAAAAGAAATCGGGATGCCGAGCAATTGATAAAATAGCAGATAGCCAAACAGACTAAGCCCAACTGCTGTTCCTAGATCACGCAAAGGCTTTACATCGCGATTGCCAACCCCGACGCATAGCACAATCAGCAAAGCAGCGGGCAACAGACCTGTCGTTTCCAGCAAAAGCGCAAATCCGTTAAAGCCAACGGACAGCCAAACCATCCCGCGCACGTCCAGCGCAACATCACCGCGCCGCGAAAGCACCGCCCCAAACAGGGCAAGCCCCGATAGACCAGCAAGGGCCGCACCCAACCATAAAGGTAAAAGCCCCGGCCCAAGGCGTCGTAATGTTCCCACACCATAGCCCGCCCCGGTCCAGGCTATTGCCAAACCAAGGGCAAGCAAGAGCAGCGCAACGGCAATTTCCAACTTATAATTGACCCGGACCATTACGCCCCCCCTTTTGTTTGGCTTAGTCTACAGAGGCATTGGATGCGTCTGCGATCTTGCCCCATTTGGCAAGTTCAGACTCTACAAAGGCGGGCAATTCCTGCATGTTCATTTTGCCACTTAGAATGCCACTATTTTTAAAGTGCTCCGTGACCGCATCACTTTTCAAGCCTTGCATCACCGCATCGTGCAAGGTTTGGGCCAGTTCGGGGGACAAGCCTGCCGGACCCGTCAGCATCCACCAAGCGACGAGGTCAAAATTGGGATATGTGTCAGCAATGGCAGACACCTCGGGGGCGACAGGGCTACCATCAACACCGCTTACACCAAGCGCTCGTAGGGTGCCTGCTTCGATGTTGGGTAGGGCGGCGACGGGATGGTAGAACATAAAGTCTACTTCCCCAGACATCACCGCCGTCAGACCCTCGGCACCAGAGTTGAACGGAATATGCAACATTTGTCCCTGGCTTTCGATGCCGAGCAGTTCTCCGGCCAAATGACCGGAGGTTCCGTTGCCCGCTGACGCAAAGGTCAGACCCTCTCCCTGTTTAGAAGCCGCAACAAGATCCGCCAAAGTCTGGTATTTGGACGTGCCGTTCACCACCAAAAGAGTGGGTGTGTAACCCACCATCGCAATGGGAGTCAGGTCGGTTTTAGGATCATAGGGCAGTTTTTTATACAGCGATGGATTGATTGCAATTGTCCCGACAGTGGCCAGTGACAAGGTGTAACCGTCAGCCGCGGCCTTAACGACTTCCATTGTGCCAAGCGCACCGCCTGCACCGGGTCGGTCTTCATAGATAAACGGCTGGCCCAAATCTGCAGACAAAGCATCGCCCAAGACACGCGCCACCTGATCCGTGGACGTGCCCGCACCAAAGGGCACAACGATTTTGATCGGCCCCGTAGGATAATCTTGCGCCTGCGCCCCTGTTGCCGCAAGCGCGACCCCAACCGCGAGATTTCTAAATAGTGTAAACATAACAGTCTCCTCCCATTATTTTGTTTAGTGAAGTTCGAAATTCACCCCCGCATTCTGACAACTTGTTTGGCAGCATGGGGAATTCTTGACCGCCTGCGGTGGTGTCCCTAATGCGCGCTGGCCGTTTTTCTGACGCGCAGTTCCTCTCGGATTTCTGTGCTGTGTTGGTTCAATGTTGGTGGCGGGCTGACCGTCAACTCTGGCTCTCCGTCAAAATTATACGGGGCCCGCACGGTGGTAAAGCGGCCCATAGTTGGGTGTTCGGCCTGCACTTTCAGGTGCAAATGCAGCGCCTGAGGGTCTTCGAGGGCCTCATCTGCATCATAGGCTGGGGAATGGGGCACTTCTGCTGTCTCCAAGCGGGAACACCAGATGTCACGGGTCTGTGTCAGAAAGATCGGTGTAAAGATTTCGATCATTTCGTCTTGATGCTGGATGCGGACAAGCCGATCTGCAAATCTTGGGTCGTCTTTCAGGACGCTTTGCCCTGTGGCCGCCAAAAAGCCTTCCCAGAACTTGGTGGGTGAGGACATGTGAATTGCCACCCATTTCCCGTCGCGGCATTCAAAGGTGTAGCTTTGCGATACAACAGGGCGCGATAAAGGGCCCATGACCTCATTCGCGGAATAGTAATGCGTGAAACTGTCCAAATTGAAATGGGTCATGGCTTCTAGCATGGAAATATCCAGCCTCCGTCCCTGCCCCGTTTTTGTGCGTTCCATCAGGGCTGCAAGGATGCCAAGCGCCGCATATTGCCCTGTTACAGAATCTGCGATAGCGGGGCCGATGACCCTTGGATTCTTCGGCGGGGTCAGCAACCGCAAATAGCCGCTGGCGGCCTGTGCCACCGTATCAAACGAAGGGCGATCGCGGTAAGGGCCGTCGGGTCCAAATCCGGAAATGGCGCAATAAATCAGCTTTGGATTGATATCCAACAATGCCGCCGCGCCAACCCCCAGCTTCTCAGCCACGCCGGGACGGAAGTTTTGGATAAAAACATCTGCCCCGCGGATTAAGTCGCTGAACACCTGGAAATCATCAGGTTTTTTAGTATCCAAGGCGATTGAACGTTTGTTCCGGTTGTAGGTTTGATAATGTGGCGAATATAGCCCCCCCTTAAAGGCGCGAAACGGATCACCGCTCTCAGGGCGCTCGACCTTAATCACATCCGCCCCCAAATCGGCCAAATGCATCGCCGCCGCCGGACCTGTGATATAGGTTCCGATTTCAATAACTTTTATGTCTTCCAGTATCTTAACCATCGTATCCTGCGCCCCTTAAACCGGTTTCGAACTGGCAGCACCCGCGCCTATGCCGTCATAACTGATCGAAAGGTCGGCAGCGTTGGACAGGATGAACCCGATCGAGCGAAGAGATTCTTCGTATAGATGTGCAGCAAGCCCTGCAGAGCGGGCAATCAATGGCACTGCCTTTAAGGCCTCTAGCGGCCAACCTGCATCTAACATCACCGCCGGGATCGCACCGGAAACATTGATCGGCAATGGCCGTTCAATAATGCGGGGCGCATGATCCGCAAGGATTTCAAGGGTTTCAGTATGCCGCCCACTGAGGCCCAAATCCCCAGATATAGCCAGTAATTTATCCGCGCGCGGGTCCCCTGCGCTGTGTTGCGGATGCCCCAGACCGGGGACTTTCTCGCGGCGCTGTTTCAATTGGTTCAAACTGTCAATAACGGCTGTTTCCAGTGCAATCCCTGTCGCATCCGCTTTGGCGATAATTTGGGCAAGAAACTGGCCCGCGATTTCAGAGCTTCCGGCAACCACGCTGCCCATGCCCAAAAGACCCGCCGCCATCGCGCCCTGCCAAGCATCCGGCCCCGCAGCCAGTGTCATTCGCGCGGCTTGCACGCTGGGAACCAGCCCGTGCTCGGCAATTGCCACAAGGCAGGCATCAAGCATTTTTCGTTGCGCGTCCGTTGGTTTTTCACCAATCACGAGCAGCCAGAAATAATCGCTGAAATCAATTTTCCCAATAAGATCATCGCATAGATTCAACCCGCGAACGGTAATTGTATCCGCATCCGACGTCGCGATCGCCGTATAGGCCTGATCCAGTTTTCCAATTCTCATTTCGATCCCGTTCTTTCGCCACGCGAATATAAATACTACTAGCGAAATAGTATAGAGATTGCAGTTGCCGTCAAGCGTCTTGATACTGCATTGAATTTAATTAACATTTTTCAGAATACGGGTGAAAATCGCGACTTTGATCATGGACGATAAATTATCAACTTGCCAAATATTTTTCGCTGACCGAAACTACTGCAATATCAAGGAGCCGAAGATGACCGAAAAACGAGCGGAGCTGGTAGACGCATTGGCAAGAGGCCTGTCTGTGATTGAGGCTTTTGACGAAAACGACCCTGAAATGACTCTTAGCGCGGTTGCGCATAAGACCAATTTGTCCCCTGCAACCGCCCGCCGTATTTTGCGCACCTTGCAGCTGATGGGCTATGTCGGCTCTCTGAATAAAAGGTTTTTCCTGTTGCCGCGCGTTCTGGGACTGGGCAGCGCTTTCATGCGCTCGACGCAAACCGAAGACGCGTTATTACCTGAATTGCGCCGACTCGTAGACCTGTTTGGGGACGCGGCTTCGGTGGGTATCCTGAGTGGCGCGGATGTGTTTTATCTTGCCCATACGTCGGACCAGCGGGCCATTCGCCCAGTGGCCGGCTTGGGCGTAAGCTACCCGCTTTACGCCACTTCAATGGGTAAGATTTTGCTGTCAGGCCAACCCCAAGACAGTTTCGAAAATTATCTGGCCCAAACAGAACGCGACGCGCTGACCTCTGCAACGATCACAGATCCAGATGGAATCCGCGCCGAAGTGTCCAAGGCCGCAAAACAGGGCTATGCCACAGTCCGGGATGAACTTGCTTATGGCGTAACCGCCTTGGCGGTGCCGATTTTCCTCCCGTCGGAAGGTATCGTCGCGGCTGTCAATACATCCGGATATTCAGGGCATGTGACGCCTGAAAAACTTGTAGAAGACCGGCTGGAAGAGATGCGGATATCCGCGCGCAGAATTGCGGAAACGCTGTTGCGATACCCTGTTTTGCGAAATGGATTTATCGGCGGCACGTGGCCTTTTTCAACCACGGCTTAGTTGGGGTCGTTAAGTCGTTCACCCTAGCCCCAGCTGTGCGATGCGCCTTAAGAAAAGCAGCCGAACCTCTCGACCTTGCTTAAAGACGACCACTTCCCGCGGGTTCTGTCGCAGACTTTCCGCCTTCGTGAGTGTGGCTGATTTTTGGACATAATTATGCTGCGAGTTCCGCAAAGATCTGAAAAGCGGTCGCGCCATTCGCCGGGATGTGGCCTTTGCGGATCATGTGCGCAGTCTCGACCCCTGAGATGGTTGCCGAAGCAGAGTGCACCGCTTTGAAGCCCAACATTGGACGGGTGATCCGTTTTATGAACCGATGATCTTGCTCGAGAATATTGTTCTGATATTTGACCTGACGAATTTCGATCGTTTTGCCGCTGCAGGTGAACTTCAGGATCACATTCGCCGCCTGAAGCCCAGCCAGATTGGCACCGCTTGTATCGATGACAACACGCTCGGGCACGCCATTTGCGGCAATGGCGTGCTTGAAAAACCGCCGTGCGGCAGCGAGATCACGGCGCTCGGACAGCATGAAATCAAGGGTTTGCCCATCCCGATCCACGGCCCGGTAGAGATAAGTCCACCGACCCTTGACCTTAATGTAGGTCTCATCACACCGCCAGGAAATTGCCGTCGGTCGCTTCCTCTTTTGAGCTTGCGCAGCAATCAGCGGAGCAAACCTGACAACCCACCGGTTCAGCCTGGCATGGTCGACCTGGACACCACGCTCGGCCATGATCTCCTCAAGGTCACGGTAGGAGACTGCATAGCGGACGTAGAAAAACACCGCATACAGGATCACCGACTTCGGGTAGTGTACACCTTTGAAATCTATACCCATCTTCTTGTACCACCGGTGCTAGTTGTCCCTAGGTGTAGCCCGAAGCCCGTAGGGCTGGTAGGCTCAAAAGAAACTTGCGACAGAATCGTCCGGGCCACCATGGTCTCTAATGAATTCGGGATGCTGCGATACTGCAATGAAAGGTATTGAGCATGGGGAAATGGCGGAGATACGCGGCGCTTGGATATTGGTCATTGATCGATCTGGGTGTCGGGATGTCGACGCTGAACAAATGGATCACGGCACACCGAGACACGGATGTGGTGTCGAAAGAGGATCTGAGCCTTGCCCAAGAGAATGATCGACTTCGGCGCGCGAACCGCATTCTCAAGGAGGAGCGGGAAATCTTAAAAAAGGCCACGGTGTTCTTCGCAAGCCAAAAGCCGTGAGGTTTAGGTTCATTGAAGATCACCGAAATCAGTTTCCAACAGAGCGCTTGTGTAGGGTTATGGACGTAAGTGCGCGTGGATTACGGGCGTTCCGCAGCCGTCAAGCCAGTCGCAGACAACGCAGACAACGCAGTGATCTGGTGACGCTGGCGCATATCAAGGAACAGTCGCGTCTCAGTCTGGGCAGCTATGGCAGACCAAGAATGACCGAAGAGCTGAGGGAGATCGGCCTAAATGTCGGGCATCGGCGTGTGGGCAGATTGATGCGACAGAACGGCATTTCCGTTGTCAGGACCCGCAAACACAAGGCCACGACGGATAGCGATCACAAGTTCAACATTGCACCCAATCTGCTGGACCGCGACTTCACGGCAGGCTGCCCAAACCAGAAATGGGCAGGCGACATCAGCTACGTCTGGACCCGTGAGGGTTGGCTATACCTCGCTGTCATCCTGGACCTGTATTCCCGGCGGGTCATCGGTTGGGCCGTCAGCAATCGGATGAAGCGGGACTTGGCGATCCGAGCGCTGAACATGGCCCTCGCCTTCAGGACACCGCCCAAGGGCTGCGTTCATCACACGGATCGGGGCAGCCAATACTGTTCTCACGACTATCAGAAGATCCTGCGACAACACGGGTTCAGCGTGTCGATGAGCGGCAAAGGAAATTGCTATGATTGTGAGTATAGTATTGCGGCTTGATGGCCTGACCCATGTTACGATTGACTGCGTGTCATTGCGTTGACATGTCGACCATCAAGTCGCCCCGGCAACGGTTGGCTGGAGGCGTTTGCGAGATCGATGTTGTGCCAAGCCAAACCGGACTCTCCGAAGGGGACTGTTGCATTAACCGGCGAAATTTTGCGATTATTGCTGTGAAAGGGGGCCATTATACCAAGTAAACAGCCATTCAAGCGTCATCGGTTTCCGGCAGTGATCATTTTGAGCGCCATCTGAATGTATTTGCTATACCCGCTTTCATACCAAGATATGGCTGATCTTCTCGCTGAGCGTGGTCTCAACGTTGATCGTTCGACAGTTTTTCGTTGGGTTCAGAAGTTTGGCCCCGAACTGTCCAAACGGACAGAACAGCATTTGCGTCGTTCAAGCCAGGACTGGCATGTTGACGAGACCTATATCCGGGTAGGTGGTAAGTGGCGTTACTTATGTCGTGCGATTGATGCGAACGGGCAGCTGGTGGATTTTAGGTTGACTGCCCGACGCGATGCAAAAGCCGCTAAGGCCTTTCTAAACACGGCCATCGAGCGGGTACGCCTGCATCGTCCTGTATCAATCTGCAC
>TARA_R110002126_G_scaffold72364_1_pt1 | contig 117563 bp, 83 predicted proteins | sample TARA_R110002126 | Tara Oceans TARA_R110002126 (sample SAMEA4397536) | marine metagenome | biome: Polar Biome; feature: [DCM] deep chlorophyll maximum layer (ENVO:01000326); material: water (ENVO:00002006), including particulate matter (ENVO:01000060) such as... | depth 30 m
TTCCATAATTCAATTGGTAAGAAATGGATTAGGAATTTCTATTGTACCAAGTAGTTTGAAAAATAGTCATACATATTCAGAATTATCATTTTTAGATTTAGATAATAAGTTTTCTACGGATGTTTTACTTGCAACCCCAAAGAGTGAAGAATCAGAAATAACAGATTCGGCTGTATCATTCTTATTGAGATGATTTTGGACTTACACACAACTACAAAGATAAGGTGAGTTTTAATTAGCTTTATCAGAAGTTAGACGAATCTAGTATATTTTTCTGAGAAATTCAAGTTACTGTAAAACAAAAAACCAACACTTTCATGTTGGTTTTCAATAAGATATTTAAACATAAAATTATTTTGCATCTTGCTCTAACAAATCAAAAAACTGATTTAATTTAGGCATAATAATAATTTTTGTTCTTCTGTTTATTGCTTTGTTTTCTTTTGTGTCGTTTTCTACTAAAGGTATGTACTGACTTCTACCAGCTGCAATTAAACGTTGCGGCTGTACTCCGTATTTATATTGTAAAATACGTGTAATTGAAGTGGCTCTCAAAGCAGACAAATCCCAATTATCTTGAATAAGATCTCTTTTAATTGGTGTAGTATCTGTGTGTCCTTCAATCATTACTTCCATTTCTGGTTGATCGTTAATTACTTTTGCAATTTTTTCTAAGACGGTATACGCCTTATCAGTTACGTTGTAACTACCACTTTTAAATAATAATTTATCAGAAATTGAGATAAAAACAACAGTTTTCTCAACGTTTACTTGAATGTCTTCATCTTGAATACCATCTGTTAAGTTTTTTGTTAAGTGATATTTAATAGCTAAGTTCAAAGAATCTTTTTGCGTCATAGCTCTTCGAATTCCATTGATATACTTGTCTTTCTCACTCAATTGAGAAATAATATTATTAATTCCTTCTGATGAAGATTTAGATAATACTGTTAAGTTTTCTACTTGTTTTAAAGCGTTCTTCTTATCCTCTTTTAAATATTCAACTTGATCGGTAAGTGAAGCAACTTGTGTAGTTTTTTTCTCATTTTCTATCAAATATTTTTGTAAAGTGGTTTCAACTTTTAACAATTCATCCTTCGTTTTAGTATTCTTCATTTCTAGCTCTACATATTGCTTTTTAGAGACACATGAACTTACTAATATTACAGACAATACTACTAATGCTGTTATTTTTTTCATAATTTATAAATTAAATTCGAGCTACAAATTTAACAAAATCGTTAGATAATAAATGTTTTAAACAGGATTTTGTGAAAATTTTATACACTATTTTTGCAGAAAATATAAGTATTTATGAAAACCACCCAAACAGTTCTCTTTTTTTTAACGCTATTACTGTTTACAAATTGTAAAGGGCCAGTACAAAAACAAGATTATGTCTTAAAGGGCGGAGTTTTTGGCACTTCTTACAGAATCAATTATTTGAATGGTAGTAAAAATTATCAAAAGTCTTTAGATAGCTTGTTTTTAGAAATCAATAATTCCGTGTCAACATATATACCAAATTCAGTGATTTCTAAAATTAATAGTGGTGAAAAAGGTATTGTTATTGATGAAATTTTTACAGAAGTATTTAAAAAATCAAAAATTATATATAAAGAAACGGGCGGTTTTTTTGATCCAACTGTGGGTAACTTAGTAAATGCCTATGGTTTCGGACCCAAAAAAGAAAAAAAGAATCTTACAGACGAAGAAATTAAAACCTATATGCAATTTGTAGGATTAAATAAAGTTATACTAGAAGGAGATGAAATTCGTAAAGAACATCCAAAAGTGTATTTAGATTTTAATTCGATTGCAAAAGGTTTTGCTATTGATATTGTTGCTCGTTTTTTTGATACAAAAAACATTAAAAATTACATCATCGAAATTGGTGGAGAAATACGCGCAAAAGGAACTAAAAAAAATAATAAACCTTGGGTAATTAAATTGGTAAACCCTGTAAAGGCCTATGATAGTGATGGTTTTAAAGTAATTAATTTGTCTGATAAATCTATGGCAACTTCTGGGAATTACAGAAAATTTAGAATTACTGATGATGGTAAAAAATATGTACATACAATAAATCCTAAAACAGGTATGGCTACCGAAAGTAATTTGTTAAGTGCCTCAGTAATTGCAGGTATAGATTGTGCAGATGTAGATGCTTATGCCACTGCTTTTATGGCTATGGGTTTAGAAAATACAAAAGCATTTTTAGAAAATAGAAAGGATTTAAAAGTAATTTTAATCTATACAACTAATGATGGTTCTTTACAAGAATTTTCTACCTATTAATTTTAATTGAAGGTTAAAACTATTTAAATTTGACCGATTTTATACAAGAATAATATTGAAGATGAAAAAAAAATTAATCATAGTAATTTGTTTTTTTGGTATTTTACACACAACTGCGCAAACAAAAAATCAAATGGCTTACAGTTACATTCGAAAAGCAAATAATGCTATCGAAAAAAGTATTGATTACTCTGAAGCGCTTATCAATTTTAACAAAGCTGTACAATTGTTTGGGGTTATTAAGGATAAAAATGTTGCAAGTTTAGGAGCTAGATCTTATTTTGAAGTTCACCATAAACAAGCAACAGTAAAAAAACAGATTAGTTTTTTAGAAAAATCTACTATTTATTCTAGACAGTATTTTTTATTAGCGAATAACAAAAATACAAGTGATTATCAACAAAATGTTGAGTTGTATACATTGTCAAAAAAAACACTAAAAAAATTACAATATAAATTGAGAAGTCGTGGAATGGCAAAGTTTTAAAAGCTGGAGGTCTATACTATTTTTTATAACAAACGGGTAATATTTCACCTTTCATCAAACAAAATCGTTCTAATTTTTCTGGAGCGATTTTTTTTGTATAATCTACTTCATCAACCCTAAAACCTACTGAACGAAGTTTATTAAAATAATCACATCCATAAACTCGAACATGGTCATATTGCCCAAAAATCTTAGCGCGTTCTTTTTTATCGGTGATAGAGTCGTCTTCAAAAGTGATTGCTCTTGATAAGTCTTGTGGAATTTGAAAAATACCAAATCCGCCTTTTTTTAATACCCGAAACAACTCTTGCATTGCTTTTTTATCATTTGGGATGTGTTCTAAAACGTGATTGCAAAAAACAACATCAAACTCATTGTCTTGAAAAGGTAAATCGCAAATATCTGCTTTTACATCTGCAATCGGACTTTCTAAATCTGAAGTAATATATTCAAGATTTTTCTGTTTTCTGAAGATGTCTAAAAAACATTGTTCAGGTGCAATGTGTAATGTTTTTAATTTTTCTTTGGATGTAAAAAAATCGGTTTCATCATTTAAAAACAACCACATTAAACGATGTCTTTCTAATGATAATGTTGATGGAGAAAGTGCATTTTCTCTTTGTTTACCATAACCATAAGGCAAAAATTTACGAAAAGACTTACCATCTATTGGGTCTGTAAATTTATCGCCTTTTAAACTTAACGCAATAATTGGACGCACCAAATAGCTTGCTTTAATTAATAAAGGCCTTGGTATGGTGTTTAGGATGGTTTTGAAGATTTTCATAGTTATTGCACAGAGGTTCACAGAGTAATTTCGCGGAGTAACACAGAGTTTTAATATGTATTTATAAAACGTTTTATTCCGTTTTTTAATAGTTTTGTATTAAAATTAATTAACAAGCCTAAGGGATAATTTCCTAGTTTTAGGTACGTTAAGATTTGAGCAGAATGAACATCAGTAAACTTTTCTACAGTTTTTAATTCCAACACAATTGTATTTTCTACAAGTAAATCAATTCTATATCCGTGATTTAGCTTTATCTCTTTATAGACGATTGGTAAGGAAATTTCTTTTTCAACTTTCAATCCTAATTCTTTCAATTCGAAAAATAAACATTCTTGGTAAGCAGATTCTAACAATCCTGGACCTAAAGCTATATGAACTTCAATTGCAGCCCCAATAATTTTTTCCGTTATTTTGTTCTCTTCCAAGTTGTTATAATTAAAAACACAAGCATCTCTGTGAAACTCTTTTTAAGAGTCAACATAATAAACTCTGCGAACCTCAGTGAAATAAAACCTATTGTCGAAATTCATCCTCTTCATCAGTAATAATGCCTAAAGCCTCATTTACATATTTAAAGGTAGAAAGTAATTCTGGTTTTCCGTTTACAATAGCAACATCGTGTTCAAAATGTGCAGAAGGTTTATTATCTAACGTGGTAATTGTCCAACCATCTGAATGTTGTTGTATTCTGTGGGTTCCCATATTTGTCATAGGTTCAATAGCTACAACCATTCCTTCTACAAACTTTTTTCCTCTTCCTCTTCTTCCGTAGTTTGGCATTTCTGGGTCTTCGTGCATTTTTCTTCCTAATCCATGACCAACTAACTCTCTAACGACTCCATAACCGTGTTTTTCAGTAAAATTCTGAATTGCAAAACCAACATCGCCAACTCTGTTTCCTGCTTTAAATTCACGAATACCAACGTACAAACTTTCTTTGGTAACATCTAACAGTTTTTTGGTTTCTGCATCAATTTCGCCAACAGGGAATGTGTATGCATGATCACCATAAAAACCATTTTTTAAAGCGCCACAATCTATAGAAATAATGTCGCCTTCTTTTAGTGGTTCCTTTGTTGGAAATCCGTGTACAACTTGATCATTTGGACTCATACAAAGCGTGTTCGGAAAATCATATAAACCTAAAAAACCGGGAATTGCACCTTGTTCTCTTATAAAATCTTCAGCAAGTTTATCTAAATATAAAGTAGAAACGCCAGGTTTTACTTCTTTGGCAAGCATACCTAATGTTTTAGAAACAATCAATGCACTTTCGCGCATAATTTCTATTTCTTCTCTGGTTTTAATTTTAATCATCTTCACAAAAATTGAACCGCAAAGTTACTATATTTATTAGGAATTATTTTATACTAAGGTGGTACTGTCGAAAATTATAAAGACACGAATTTGACAGTTTTCACGAATAAAATCCGTGGAATTTGTGAAATTCGTGTCTATCAATAACTATTTATCTTACTCACTCTTATCGTAAGAATGTTTATAAGTTGCTCCTGTAACTATTTTTAGTATATCTTTTTCCATAGTTTCTCTAGGTCTTTCTACAAAGCGCCCAACTTCTTTGCCATCTTTAAAAAAGATAAACGTTGGTACACGAATTAAATCAAAACCTTCTTGAAGATTATCTGGTGTTTTTTTATTTCTACCTACAGTAATTAACTCAAAATAATCTTCGTCAAAACCTGTTTCTTCTAAAATTTTATAGAAACGTGGCACTCCTCTTTTGCTATCTCCACACCAAGTACCCATAAAACCTTTAATAGTATAATCGTTAATTATCGGTTTTAACTGTTCTATAATAGCTGCGTCAGTTTTATATTCAGCATATCTGCTATCGTACCAAGGCTTAAAAGAGGCATCTGCAAAAGATGCTTTATTAGCAATACCAATTAAGTAACCGCTATCATTTTTTGCAGCGGTTACTTGTTTTGCTTTTGTTCTAACAATTTTTTGGATTTCTTCTTTTTTAGTTTCGATTGCAGTTTTACTTGAGTTACAAGCTGAAAGTATAATTGCAGAAGCTAGAATTAAAATATTTTTCATAATTATAAAAGTGAGTGTTGTGTCATTTCTTCTGGTTGTTCTACTCCCATTAAATCTAATATTGTCGGAGCAATATCTCCCAGAAGACCACTTTTTATTGATTTTATTTCATCATCAATTAAAATAAAAGGCACTGGGTTTGTGGTGTGTGCTGTATGTGGAGAGCCATCAGGATTCATCATTGTTTCGCAATTTCCATGATCTGCAATTAGTAATGTTGAATAACCATTGGCTAAACCAGTTTCAATCACTTCTTTTGCACAAATATCTACAGTTTCACAAGCTTTTATGGCTGCTTCCATAATTCCTGTATGCCCAACCATATCTCCGTTTGCAAAGTTTAAGCAAACAAAATCTGCTTCTCCTTTTTGTAAATCTTCACAAAGTGCTTCTTTTAATTCGTATGCAGACATTTCTGGTTTTAAATCGTAAGTAGCTACTTTTGGTGAGTTTCTTAAAATTCGAGATTCGCCCTGAAAAGGAGTTTCTTGTCCACCAGAAAAGAAGAAAGTTACGTGAGGATATTTCTCTGTTTCTGCAATTCTGATTTGTTTTTTACCAGCTTTTGATAAAACTTCGCCTAACGTATTTTTGATATTATCAGTATTATAAATCACATTTATTCCTTTAAAAGAAGCATCGTATAAAGTAATGGTTGTAAAATATAAATCTAATTTTTTCATATTAAATTCTGGAAAATCATTTTGAGACAACGCATTGGTTAATTCTCTTCCTCTATCTGTTCTATAATTGAAGAAAATAATAGCATCACCTTCTTTTATCTGAGCTTTTGGAGAACCATCTGCATTTGTGATAATAATAGGTTTATGAAATTCATCAGTTAAACCATTTTCATAATTTTGGTTTATGGTTGCAATAGCATCTGTCGTTTTTGTACCCACAGCATTTACAATTCCATTATAAGCTTCACTAACACGTTCCCATCTATTATCTCTATCCATAGCATAATAACGTCCAGTAACAGTTGCTAATTCTCCAGTACTTTCTTTCATATATTCTTGAATATCGTTTATGAAATACGTACCTGATTTTGGGTCGCAATCTCGCCCATCAGTAAAAGCATGTAAAAAAACGTTGTCTACTTTATTTTCTTTAGCAACATCTAAAATTCCTTTTAAATGATTAATGTGTGCGTGAATTCCGCCATTAGAAACCAGACCTAATAAATGGACATTTTTATTGTTTTCTTTGGCATATTTAAAAGTGTCTAACAATACTTTTTCTTGGCCTAAGGTTTTTTCTTTAACAGCCTTGTTAATACGTGCCAAGTTTTGATATACAATTCTACCAGCACCTAAATTCATGTGACCAACTTCAGAATTACCCATTTGTCCTTCAGGCAAACCAACATGCTCTCCATCTGTTCTTAATTGCGCATTCGGATATTTATCATATAACGCATTGATATATGGCGTTTTTGCGTTGTAAATGGCAGATACTTTTGGGTCTTGTGTAATGCCCCAACCGTCTAAAATCATTAAGATAACTTTCTTGTTCATTTTGTTGTTTTATCACGTAAAAATAAGAAAGATTTTGGTGATATTTTTAAAATTTTACGAAACCGATAAAGTCAGCAAAACTTTAGTTTACGGCTAAAACTTTCAAATTAACATAAATTAAGCTTTTTTTTGGGTAAAATGAAGCGTAAAGTTAAAGGCTTGTTAAATAAAGGAAAGCTTTGAAACATAATTTGTTTTATAATGTCTTTTACATATAAACAAACAAATACATTTTATAAAAACTTAAAATCCATCAATCATGAAAAAATTAATCTTATCCACGTTCATTTGCTTATTAGCTTTCTCAACATCTTCTAGCGCAACAAGTGTAAATTCTAAAATAGAAACTACTTCTTCAGTAAAAGTTGGCTATACTGTAAGTGCTTTTTGTAAATTAATACAAATGGGAAATTATGAAGCAGTAAAATCTTTAATTGAAACAGGTGAAGATGTAAACGAGAAATCTAATGGGTTAACACCATTAATGTTTGCAGCTAGGCACAATAAAGCAAAAATTGCAAAATTATTAATTGATAGTGGAGCCAAATTAAAAACAAAGTCTGATAAAGGAGGAAATATGACGGCTTTACAAATTGCAAAAAGATCTAAAGCTGTTGACGCTATTAAAGTTTTGAAAGAGGCTTTATAATTATAATTATTTTGAATTAATTAGAAGAGACTGTCTGAAAAGGCAGTCTTTTTTACTTTAAAATTTAACAAAACCTATACAGTAAATAATTATTGATACCCCAATTACAAAAATCACAATATTTTTATCTCGTCTCTTTCTGTTTTCACTAGAAAGTTTTTCTCTAATATTTTTAAGTTGATAAGACGTAGCTTTCTTATCAAAAGTAATTTGGATATTTTTACCTTCCTTAAAATTTTTCATTTTTTCAAAAGTAGAAACACGCTTTCTTTTATTGTTTTTTAGACTAGTAATCATAGCTGATATTGAACCCATAATAATATCTTTTAATTTATATGTAGCTAAAAAAGAATAAATGTTACAATTGTCGATTTAATAACGAAAACCTTTAATAGGTCGTAATATAATTTTTAACAATAAAAAAAGAGTTGAGTAATTACAAAATTCGTAATTTTACGGTGTAAATTATATCAAATTTTTAATGGAAACTCATTTTGAAATGAACGAGGTAACTAGAAAGTTGCCTAAACATTTACACAAATTTATTGTAAAGCAACCATATGAAGAATATACTGCTCAAAACCAGGCTGTTTGGCGGTATGTTATGCGAATGAATGTAGATTATTTAAGTAAAGTCGCGCATAAATCGTACATCTCTGGTTTAGCTAAAACCGGAATTTCTTTAGATAACATACCAAGAATGGAAGGTATGAATCGAATTTTAAAAGAAATTGGTTGGGCTTCTGTTTCTGTAGATGGTTTTATTCCGCCAAATGCTTTTATGGAATTTCAGGCGTATAATGTTTTGGTGATAGCCTCAGATATGAGAACCATAAACCATATAGAATACACGCCTGCACCAGATATTATTCACGAAGCAGCTGGTCACGCACCAATTATTGCAAATCCAGAATATGCAGAATATTTAAGACGTTTTGGCGAAATTGGTAGCAAAGCAATATCATCATCCAAAGATTATGAAATGTATGAAGCAATTCGTCTTTTATCAATCTTGAAAGAAAATCCGAATTCTACAGAAAAAGAAATTCAAGAAGCACAAGAAAAAGTAGAATGGCTACAAAACAATATGGGCGAATTGTCTGAAATGGCACAAATTAGAAACTTGCATTGGTGGACAGTAGAATATGGGTTAATTGGCACATTAACAAACCCTAAGATTTATGGAGCCGGTTTACTTTCCTCAATTGGCGAAAGTGCTTGGTGTTTGCAAGATAAGGTTAAGAAAATACCATATTCAATTGAAGCTGCCTCTGTAAATTTCGATATTACAAAACCACAACCACAATTGTTTGTAACTCCAGATTTTGCTTATTTAAGTTTGGTTTTAGATGAGTTTGCAAACACAATGGCGTTGAGAAAAGGGTGCTTAAACGGAATTCAAAAATTAATAGATTCTAAAAATTTAGGAACAATAGAGTTAACGACAGGCATTCAAATTTCAGGTATTTTTGATAAAGTAATTCAATTTAAAAACAATAAAGTCGCGTATTTTCAAACCAAAGGAAAAACAGCCCTAGCCAATAGAGATAAAGAATTGATTGGCCACGGAGTTTCTGTGCATCAAAATGGATTTGGAAGTCCGATTGGGAAGCTAAAAGGTATTAATTTACCCATTGAAGACATGAGTCCTAGAGACTTAAAAGCTTATGGTATTTACGAAGGTGAGTATATGACCTTAGAATTTGAAAGTGGTATTATTTTAAAAGGAAAAGCAATTACGGGTACTAGAGATTTACGAGGTAAAATTTTAATGATCACTTTTGATGATTGCACAGTAACGTATAAAGATGAGGTTTTGTTTCAACCCGAATGGGGTTTGTATGATATGGCTGTTGGAAAAGAAGTAATATCTGCCTATGCTGGGCCTGCGGATGTAAGCTCTTTTTTAGATACGAGCAAGGTTTCTGAAGTAAAAACACATAAAATAATATATTCGAATGATCAAAAAATACTTTATGGTTTGTACGAAGAAGTTCGACAAATGCGTGAAGCAAATACAGTTACAGAAATAAAAATAGTAACAATTTTTAATCAATTAAAAAATAATTTTTCTGAAGATTGGTTGTTGTTTTTAGAAATTTACGAATTGGCATCAGAACATAATTTTTCTATTCAAACCGAAATTTTAACTGTTCTAAATGATTTAAAAAGTAACAAAAGTTACACGAATCTTATCGAAAATGGTTTAAATTTGCATCAACTTTAAATAAAAAATAATATGGGATTATTTGATATATTTAAAAGAAAAGATATGAGTTTAGAAATTAAAGAATACTTAGAAAAAGAAGCTGTTATTTTAGATGTTAGAACACAACAAGAGTGGAATGATGGCCATACTAATGGAGCAAAACATATTGTATTAAATTTGATTCCTCTTGAGGTCGATCAGATTAAATCTTGGAATAAACCAGTAATTGCAGTTTGTAAAAGTGGAGGTAGAAGCGGACAAGCTACTCAGTTTTTAAAACAAAACGGAGTTGATGTTATTAATGGTGGGCCTTGGCAAAATGTAGATCAGTATATAGAAAAGTAGTTTATTTATTAGAAATTTATAAAAGGATAATCTGTTTTAATCTTCTCTTTTTTTGCTGATAAATTTTCTAAAAAAAGGTGATATTCTTTTGATGCAGTATTAAAAGGTTTGTGTTGCATTCCTTTTTGAATCGCATCAACTTCTTTTAAAATGGGAAGTGTTTTTTCTGAAAACCAACTAGCAACAAACGCTTTCCAAATATACTTAATTGCAGTTGTATTTGGGTGAATCATATCTTCGGCATAAAAGCGATAATCACGTAATTCATCCATCATAATTTCATAAGAAGGAAAATAATGGATGTTTTTTTGAACATCTGTCAACTTATGAATTCCGGCAATTAAATGCGCCTTACTCTGCATATTTTCTACAAAACCATCTTTTAAATGACGCACAGGCGAAACTGTAAATAGTATAGTAACATCTTTATTTATAGATTTAATAAGTTCAACTGTAGCGTCTAAACTTTCCGTAATTTCATCAACAGTCAGTAATTCTTTCAAGAATTTTTTCTGTGGAATTTTATGGCAATTTGCAACAATTGTATCATTTTCTATAAATCGATATACCCAAGAAGTTCCAAGCGTAATGATGATATGTGAAGCTTCTTTTAATGTTTTATGGGTGGTAGAAATTGAAGCATTTAAGTTTTCTAAAAGTTTATTTTTATCTGAAGAACTTAAACTAGAATGTGCATCAAAACAATGCCAACGCTCGTTTTGAAAGATTAAATCTTTTTCTTGATATTTTTTTAGATTAATTGCATTCGTAATAAACGTTTCTATCGCTTTTGGATGAAACAGAATGCCAAATGGATTTTGTGAAGCTTGAAATTTAAAATATTGCAATTTATCTGCAATATTTTCTGAAAAACAAGAACCTAATAATAAGATTGTAGAATAATAATCTATAAGATTATGTGTTTGTTTTTTTAAAGGAATTTGGGTTTGGAGTTTCATTTGGTCATTTTGCATTCTAATGTAAAAATAAATTAAAAATTAATATTTTAAAACCTTCTTTGTCTTAGAAATACCTCGCGTTTGATAGTGCACAAAATAATTCCCTTTAGGTAAAGTGGTAATATCAACTTTTAAAGCATGTTGAATAGCGTTGTATTTTTTGTTGGTAATTACTTTTACAACAGCACCAATAGCATTATATAAGGTTATTTTTAAATGTTCGTTTGTGCCAAAGAATTTAATATTTATAAAATCTGATGTCGGGTTTGGATATACCTTTATTTCTGAGGTTGATAATAAAATATCATCTGTAGAAAGTGCAGCAGAACATCCTGTTTTAAAAAGTGGGAGCGAATCAAATTCATCGAACAAAACAGTAGAAGCTTCTTGTTTTGAAGCCCCAAGCCAATCTGTTAAGATTGTACCATACACACTTCTAAAATCATATTGCATTTGTACACCTTCTTTATCGTCAACTTGTGTGTTAATTTCTGGTGTATCACCAAAAATTTGATTTTTCGCACAATTACCAAATATAAATAAAGGCGCGGCAGTTCCATGGTCTGTGCCCAAACCTGCATTAGAGCGTATTCTTCTTCCAAACTCAGAATACGTCATTCCAAGAACGTTATCATCAATATTTAATAATTTTAAATCATCTTGAAAAGCAGCCATAGCGTCAGATAACTCTTGCAATAAATCAGAATGCTTTCCAGTCGAAGTTTTACCATCTACAACCTGATTGTCGTGATTGTCAAAGCCACCAATCTGTACTACATAAACTTTGGTTTTTAGTCCGCCAGAAATTAATCGAGCTACTTGTTTTAATTTTTCTGATAAATCGGAATCATTATATTTTGTAGATAAATTATTACCAACACTTGCTGCATTTTTAAGCACATCTGCATACGCATTGGTCTGTTTTATGGTTTCGTTTACAAAATTTAAGGCGTCTCCATAACAATTGTTAGGAATAGAACCTGTGTTCGAAACCAAAGCTGTTCCTGGGTTTTCAGGATCTTCTAACGCCATAGAAAAGTTAACATTTGTTCCTTGACAAGTTTCAGAAACTACTTTACCAATTGTAATGGCAAACGGATCTGGATTGTTATCATTTGGATAATTTTCTGGAAATGTTGGGTGATTTACATCAAAAAAACGACCAATCCAACCCGATGAAATATATTCATTGACATCAGAAGCAGAGTGCCAAATATCAGTAGATCTAAAGTGAGAACGGTTCTGATTTGGATATCCAACGTTTTGGATAATACCTAATTTTTCTTCATTCCAAATTTCTTGCATTCCCTTCATCGAAGGATGAAAACGCGTTGTGCTATTAGCTGTTAGTAATTCTGTTTCTGGTATGATAATATTAGAACGTACAGCTTGCAAATTATCATATTGATTCAAGTCAAAAATAGTATTTAATCCATCATTTCCTCCTTGTAACTGTATTAAAACCAAAACATTATCGTTGTCTGTCGAAAATTGATATGATTTTGGTTTTTTTTGAGCAAAAACAGGAAAGCCACTCAGTGCAATTGGTAAAGAAGCTGATGCTATCGCACTTAGTTTTATGAAATCTCTACGATTTAGTTTTTGTCGCTTCTTCATAATTACATAATTTGAAATTCAGACATTTGAACCATAACAGCAATTAAGCTTCTTAATTTTTTATCTACAGATATAGCCATAGCACTATTAGTAGGGTCTCCTAAATAATCTAAATACGCTACAGTCCATTCAAAATCGGGTAAACCAGGTATTAAAATATTCTTTAGACTTGTAATTTGATCTTGAGTGATATCATAATTAAACAACTGATTAGCTAATTCTGAGATTAATACATTTGGGTCTTGTGCATCTGTTATTCCTGCTGCAATCTGCAAAACTGGCACTAAAGGCGGTACTGTGTATTTTTTTTTATCAATAATTAAGTCTCCTCCAGTTACTAAAATCCTACAATAATCTAATCTTTTTGGTAAAAGAAAACTATTTACCCAACTTTTATAATACAAAGGTGCTTGGTAATAGGCTTTCCAGCCAGCAACATCTGGGTGATGAAAAATAGATTGATTTAAGTCTGTACAAGCCAGATAAAGTACCATAGCAAAATCATATGCTGCTTTTACAGAAGTTTTTGGGGCAGAGATTAATAGTGATTTCGTTGCAGAAAACATCAAATCAATTGGGCTTTTAACCATACAAAAAGTACTCTCAAAAAAATGTTGAGAAGACAACAATATTTTCAAAGCAGGTGAAATTTCATAATCATTATCTCTAACATTTTTAGCTAAAGGTTCTATTATATGAGTTTCAATTTCTGATGTAATTTCTGAGTTTACAAACCAAATATACAATTGCCTTATGATAAATTTTGAACATTCATTTTGCTCAAAAACTTTGTCAATTAAATCTTTATATTCGTCAGCATTATTTTCTTCAATTACAGCATTGTTAAATCTGTGAGATAAAGTTTTACTCCCTTTTGTATGATGCCAATTTGCAAAATAAGCGTTATTAGCTTCTTCATGTTGTACACCTCTTGTGCGCCATCCTGTTAATACTTTTGCTATTTGTACGACATCTTCTTCTGTGTAATGCGTGTAATCTCCATTACCAAGCGCGTAGCCTTTACCAATTGTAAAAAGCTCTAACAATTCTCTCGAATAATTTTCATTGGGAGCAGCATCTGTATTTTGAGTTCCGCTTAAATAAATCAACATATTCGGATCGACCGTAATTTGTTTGGTGAGTTCTTTAAAATTACCAAGCGCATTTTTTCTGATGGTATTTATATAATAAAACTCTCTATGCGGATTCACGTTTTCTGAAACAAAATGATTATGCCAAAATAAGGTTAATTTTTCTCTGATAGAAATACCTGCATCTTGCATCTGTAAAAAAGACCAAGCATACATAGAGCGGTTTCTTGCTCTGTAAACTCTATTTCTTAGCTGATTTGTTTCAACTTGAGGATATGCAGGCGCATGAACCCAGGTGTCTCCATAATTTACATCTGGATCGCTAACTACAGCATCAAATTCATATTTTAATGGTGGCTCAGGTAACGCTTTTTCTTCAAAAAGTTTATCAATTGTTCCTAATAAACCTAAAGAAATAGCTTCTTCAGTTAACGCTTGCGAAACCCCAAAAGAAGTTCTTTTGAGTAAATGTCTTACTTTTGTAGCAGACCAATTTCCAGAATACAATTCTAAATAAGCCATAAAAGTTTAGCTTTTAATTTGGTGAAACGAAGTGGATAAGTATCAAATTTAACTCAAATTGTATTAATTAACAAATTAAGCGGTATTTGTAATTAGACTCGTAAAAATTAAAAAGGTTTATTTTTCAAACAAAAAAGAACTAGCATACCAAATTCCATAAGCAGAAAGAATCAATACTATTATAATAATTAAAAGCACAACAAGAAATGTTAGTTTGTTTTTTATTGTTTTCAAATCACTAAAATTTTATACTAAATAATCTTTTGCTCGATCTAAGGCTTTAGGAATTCCTCCAGGATTTTTACCGCCAGCTGTTGCAAAGAAAGGTTGGCCACCTCCACCTCCGTGAATCAATTTTCCAAGTTCACGAACTACTTGCCCTGCATTATAACCACGTTCGTTTGCTAATTCTTTAGAAATATAACAAGTTAACATTGCTTTATCTTTTGATGGAGCAGTAGCAAATAATAAAAATAAATTTTGATGTTCTTTGCCTAAAGCAAAAGCTAAGTTTTTAATTCCGTTTGCATCCAAATCTACTTTAGTGGATAGAAACTGAACACCATTAATTTCTTGTAACTGATTTTTTAATTCACCAGATAAATTTTGAGCTTTATCTTTTAGTAATTGCTCGACTTGTTTTTGCAAATCAGCATTTTCATTTTGTAATTTTTGAACTGCTTTTACAGGATCTTTGGTGTTGTTTAAAACATCTTTTATTTCAAATAAAGTTCTATTATTCTCAAAATAAAAACCTTTAACGGCTTCATTTGTAATTGCTTCAATTCTGCGAATTCCTGCGGCAACTGCACCTTCAGATTTTATTTTAAAATGCCAAATATCACCTGTATTTTTTACGTGAGTTCCACCACATAATTCTACAGATTTACCAAATTTAATAGCTCTAACGGTATCACCATATTTTTCACCAAACAGTGCCATTGCGCCTTCATCAACAGCTTGTTGCATTGGTATATTTCTTTTTTCTTGTAACGGAAGTTTACCTTCAATTCTAGCATTTACAAAGTTTTCTACTTCTCTTAATTCATCTACAGTTAATTTAGAAAAATGAGAAAAATCGAAACGTAAATATTTAGAATGCACAGCAGAGCCTTTTTGTTCTACGTGCGTTCCTAAAACTTCTCTTAATGCTTGATGTAATAAATGTGTAGCGGTATGGTTGCATTCAGTTCTGTAGCGTTGTTTTGCATCGACTACTGCTTTAAATGTTGAATTTAAATGTTTTGGAAGATTTTTTGCAAAGTGAATAACTACATTGTTTTCTTTTTTAGTGTCTAGAATATACACAACATCTCCATTGGTATCTTCTAAATATCCTTTATCACCAACTTGTCCTCCTCCTTCTGGATAAAATGGTGTTAAATTAAATACCAATTGATACATTTCACCCTCTTTTTTAGAGGTTACTTTTCTATATCGTGTTAGTTTTACATTAGATTCTAAAGCATCATAACCAATAAATTCTTGAACAGCATCATCTTTTAAAACAGTCCAATCTTCTGTAGACATCTCGCTCGCTGCTCTAGATCTGTTTTTTTGTTTTTGTAATTCTTCTTCAAACCCTTTTTCATCTAAAGTATATCCTTTTTCAAAAAGAATTAAAGCAGTTAAATCTATTGGAAAACCAAACGTGTCATACAATTCAAAAACTTTATCACCAGAAATTTCTTTGGTTTTTGAGGATTGAATGATACCATCTAACAAAACCAAACCTTGATCTAATGTTCTTAAAAATGAAGTTTCCTCTTCTTTAATTACATTTTCGATTAATTGTTTTTGTGCTTTTAACTCAGGGAAAGCTGTTCCCATTTTTTCGCTCAAAACGGAAACTAATCTATAAATAAAAGGTTCTTTCTTATCTAAAAAAGTAAAGCCATAACGCACAGCACGTCTTAAAATTCTACGAATTACATAACCTGCACCTGTATTGCTTGGTAATTGTCCATCTGCAATAGAAAATGCGACAGCCCTTACGTGATCTGAAATTACACGAACTGCAATATCTTCTTTTTCGTTTGTACCATATTTGGTGTTGGTAATTGTTTCAATTTCTCTGATGATCGGTGTAAAAACATCAGTGTCATAATTCGATTGCACATTTTGTAAAACCATACACAAACGCTCAAAGCCCATGCCAGTATCAATATGTTTGTTAGGTAAATCAACTAATGAACTATTGGCTTTTCTATTGTACTGCATAAAAACCAGATTCCAAATTTCTACCACTTGCGGATGATCTGCATTCACTAATGTTTTACCATCTACTTTTGCTTTTTCCTCAGCAGAACGTATATCAACGTGAATTTCAGAACAAGGTCCACAAGGCCCTTGTTCTCCCATTTCCCAAAAATTATCCTTTTTATTTCCTTTTAAAATACGATCTTCAGCTATAAACTGTTTCCATAAATCATAAGCTTCGGTGTCCATTTTTAAGTTGTCGGTGTCATCACTTCCTTCAAAAACAGTTACATACAAAATGTCTTTATCAATTTTGTAAACTTCGGTTAGTAATTCCCAAGCCCAAGCAATGGCTTCTTTCTTAAAATAATCGCCAAAAGACCAATTACCTAGCATCTCGAATAAAGTATGATGATAGGTGTCATAACCCACTTCTTCTAGGTCATTATGCTTTCCAGAAACACGTAAACATTTTTGCGAATCTGTAATTCTATTCTTTTTCGGAATTCCATTTCCTAAAAAATATTCTTTAAAAGGTGCCATTCCAGAATTTACAAACATCAAAGTTGGGTCATCTTTGGTAACCATTGGCGCAGAAGGAACCACCAAATGCTTTTTATCTTGGAAAAAGTTTAAAAAAGTAGCGCGTATATCTTTAGATTTCATAAAAACGAAGTTTCCAACAAGTTGGATTGTGTTAATTTATTTTTAAAAAAACTACCAAAAAAAGGCAGTTGTAAAACATTTTGTAAATTTGTGAGTTGTTCTTACAAAGAGATTTTAATAAAAATCAAAAAACAAGCACAAAAATACTATATTTAGTAATATGGCAAAAGTAAAATATTATTATGATGAGGATACGCTTTCTTACAGAAAAATTTCTGTAAAGAAGGGCGATTATTATAGAAAAATAATGTTTAGCTTCTTAGGTATACTTTTAATTGCCTTTATTGGTTTTATTGGCTTTAGTCAAATATTAAAAACACCAAGCGAATTGGCCATTGAAAGAGAGTTAGAATTTGCTAAATTTAACCTCGAGTTGACTAATAAACAAGCTGATGAAATGGCTGAGGTTCTAGGGCAAATGCAAGAACGAGATAACAATATTTATAGAGCGTATTTTGAAGCAAACCCTATACCAGATGAGCAACGAAAAGCAGGTTTTGGTGGTGTAAATCGTTATAAAAATTTAGAAGGATATGATAATTCTGAGTTGGTTATGGATATTTCTAAGAAAATAGACATATTATCCACCCAAATATCTGTGCAGTCTAAGTCTTTAGACGAAATTGTTGCTTTAGCGAAAGAAAAGAAAGAAATGTTGGCGTCAATTCCTGCAATTTTACCAATTAAAAAAGGTGATTTTTATGTTGCTTCTGGGTATAAAATGAGAATGCATCCCATCTTAAAAATAAACAAATTTCATAAAGGGATGGATTTTACGGCGCCAAAAGGTACACCTATATATGCCTCTGGAGATGGAACTGTAAGTCTAGCGCAAAGAAGTACAACCTTTGGGAAAGTAGTTTTTATAGAACATGGTTATGGGTATAAAACAGTTTACGCGCACATGAGTAAAATGGCAGTTAAAAGAAATACAAAAGTAAAAAGAGGCGATTTAATTGGTTATGTTGGTAATACGGGCTTATCTGTTGCAGCACATTTACATTACGAAGTGCATAAAAATGGTATCGCTTTAAATCCTATCAACTTTTATTATGGCGATTTATCTTTGGATGAATTTGCAACACTACAAAAAACATCAGAAGAAAGTCAATCTTATGATTAAATTTTTGCTTAGAAACAGGAGACAGGAGACAGGAGACAGGAGACAAGAGACAAGAAAATGAAATGATTTTTAGATACAAAAATCATTTTTTTGAATACTGAATACACAATAATGCATATAGATTTACCTGAAAAACGATATTATAAAATTGGCGAAGTTGCTAACGCTTTTAATGTGAATACATCACATATTCGTTTTTGGGAAAAAGAGTTTGACATTATCAAACCAAAAAAAAATGCAAAAGGGAATCGACTTTTTACTCAAGATGATATTAAAAACTTCAAACTCATTTATAATTTAGTAAAAGAAAGAGGTTTTACGTTAGAAGGGGCAAAACAAAAGTTGAGGAAAAATCCTGAAAATGTTTTTAATCATCACGAAATTATTAGCAGATTAGAAGCTGTAAAAGCCGAACTTCAAAAAATTAAAAACTCACTTTAACATTTCAATTTTGTGCTTTTTTAACTACAGAAATACTTAATCATATATTTTAAATAGTATTTACAAGTTAATTTTAATTTAAAATGACACATCCTTTTTGTTATTTGCTATGCGTGCATAGTAATTTTTGTTATATTTGAAGAAGTAATACTCAATAAAAAAGAATTATTAAAAAATCACTTTAAATCTTAAGAAAATGTCAAAAAAGTATGTAGACTTAGAAACACTTAAATATATACTTTATGATATCCATAAATTAGAAAATTTACTATTAAGAGAACGATTTCAAGAACATGATATGGAATCTTTAGACTTGTTTATAGACTCAGTAAAAGAATTTTCTGATAGAGAGTTGTATCCATACTTTAAAGAAATGGATGAAACTCCTGCTTATCATAAAGACGGAACAGTAATTGTGCACAAACAAGTTGAAAAAGTAATGCATCAATCAGGAGAAATGGGCATAATTGCTGCTTCTTTTGATTATGAAGATGGAGGCTTACAAATTCCGTTTTCAGCCTTACAAGCTGCAGTTTATATTATGGATGCTGCCAATAACCATTTGCCTGGTTACCCAAGTTTAACACAAGGTGCAGCAGAGTTAATTGTTGAATTTGGCAAACAGGAATTAAAAGATTTATATGTGCCAAATATGCTTGCTGGAGTTTGGGGAGGCACAATGTGTTTAACAGAACCACAAGCAGGAAGTTCGTTATCAGACATCACTACAAAAGCAATGCCAACTGACGATGGTTTTTATAAAATAACAGGACAAAAAATATTTATTTCTGGTGGCGATCATCAGTTTGCAGAGAATATCATTCATTTGGTATTAGCGAGAATTGAAGGTGCACCACAAGGAACGAAAGGAATATCACTTTTTGTGGTTCCAAAAAATAGAATTTCTGAAGATGGTTCCTTAACATATAATGATGTAATGACAGTTGCCGATTTTCAAAAAATGGGACAACGTGGCTATTGTACAACGCATTTAGGTTTTGGAGATTCAGATGATTGTAGAGGCTGGCTTGTAGGTGAGGAACACAAAGGTTTAGCGCAAATGTTTTTAATGATGAATGGCGCAAGAATAGCTGTGGGTAGAGGGGCAGCAGCAATTGCGATGGCCGCCTACAGAACCTCTTTACAATATGCAAACGAAAGACCACAAGGACGAAAATTATCTGCAGATGGCAAGAAAAATCCAACTGAAAAACAGAGTTTAATTATTGAGCATCCAGATGTGAGACGAATGTTATTGCTACAAAAATCAATAGTAGAAGGTTCTTTAAGTTTGGTAATGTTGGCGTCAAAATACCACGATATTGTAACCACAGCAACATCCAAAGAAGAAAAAGAAAAATATCATTTGTTGTTAGAAATGATTATTCCAATAGTAAAAACATACCCATCTGAGGCAGGAGCAGAATCTGTAGATAATGGCTTGCAAGTTTTAGGAGGTTATGGTTTTTGTACCGATTTTTCACTACAACAATATTATAGAGATATTAGGATTTCTTCTTTGTATGAAGGTACGACAGGTATTCAATCTCAAGATTTATTAGGTAGAAAAGTACCAATGCAAAATGGAAAAGGCTTAAAATTATTAGTTGTTGAAATTTCTAAAACCATTCAATTGGCTTCAAAGGATGAAGAATTAGAAAAATACGCTTCTCTTTTAAACGGTAAATTAAAGCTTTCAGAAATGATTTTAGAAGATTTAATGCCTTATGCTATAAAAGGAAATTATGAAAGGTATTTATCTGATGCCAATTTATTTATGGAATATATGAGTATTGTAGTTTTAGGTTGGTTATGGCTAGAAATGGCAATAGATGCTAAAAAAGAAGTTGGTAATGTAAATAGAAAATACTCTGAAACTTTTTATGAAAGTAAAATCCATACGATGAAATTCTACTTTAAATATGAAGTTCCAAAAACCATTGCTCTTGCAAATTCCTTAATGAGTGATGATGTTCTAACGATTAAAAACGATAAAGAATACATCATATAATGACACATATTTCAGATCAATTTAGTTTAGAAAATAAAGTAGCTATTGTAACAGGTTCTAGTAAAGGAATTGGTAAAGCTATTGCAAAAGGGTTAGCACAAAAAGGAGCGCAAGTTATTATTTCTAGTCGAAATCAAGAAGCTTGTGATGAGGTTGCCAAAGAATTTACAGATGAAGGTTTAAAAGCAGTTGGCATTGCTTGCCATATAGGAAAAGAGGACCATCGTAAAAATTTAGTTGATAAAACAATTGCAACTTTTGGACGAATTGATGTGTTAGTAAATAACGCAGCTATCAATCCAGTTTTTGGACCTATAGAAGAGGTAGATCCTGCAATTTTTGATAAAATTATGGATGTAAATGTAAAAGCACCTTGGTCTTTATCAAACTTAGTTTTACCATATTTTAAAGCCAATAAAAACGGAAGTATTATCAATATTGCTTCTGTAGAGGCATTAACCCCTGGTTTTGGATTAGGAATTTACAGCACAAGCAAAGCTGCTATTTTAATGTTGACAAAAAATCAAGCAAAAGAATGGGGACAATATGGAGTAAAAGCAAATGCAATTTGCCCAGGATTAATTAAAACGAAATTCAGTGCGGCTTTGTGGCAAAATGAAAAAATATTAGGAAAGATTGAAAAATCATTACCAAGTGCAAGAATGGGAATGCCAGAAGAAATGGTAGGTTTGGCTTGCTTATTAGCTTCTGATGCTGGAAATTATATGACTGGAGGCGTTTATACGGCAGATGGTGGTTATATGATTGCTGGGTAATTTAGTAATCAATCTAAAGTAATCAATTCGCAGTCAAAAACAATTTAGGGTTAAATTATCATTTTGAGCGCAGTGAGAAATCTGATTACAATAGAATCAAAATACATATTTAAAAATTAAAAAGTGGAAGATAAAAATCTTGATGACTATTTAAAAACCCACTATATTCATAGAAGTAATTGGTTAAGAGCTGCTGTGTTGGGCGCAAATGATGGGATATTATCAACTGCAAGTTTGGCTATTGGTGTGGCTGCAGCGAGCAGTACAAAAGACCCAATTATCTTAGCAACATTGGCAGGTTTAGTAGCAGGTGCATTATCTATGGCTGCTGGCGAATACGTGTCTGTGAGTTCTCAGACAGATATCGAAAAAGCAGATATTGAAAGAGAACGAAAAGAATTGGAAGAAATGCCAGAAATTGAATTACAGAGATTGGCTGAGATTTATGAAGGCAGAGGGTTAAAAAAAGAGACAGCTTTAAAAGTAGCTAAAGAGTTAACTTTACATGATGCTCTTGGAGCACACACTAGAGATGAGCTTGGAATTAATGAAATATCAAAAGCAAATCCTATTCAAGCAGCATTGGCTTCTGGTGCTTCATTTGTTTTTGGAGGAATTTTACCTTTACTAGTAGTTTTTCTTTTTCCTTTAAAATCGATTGAATTATATGTTTATATTTCTTCAATAGCATTTTTAATAATTTTAGGTGCTTTTGCCGCCAAAACAGGAGGTGCTAAAATAATGAACTCAATTATGAGAATTACCTTTTGGGGAACAATTACAATGGGAATAACTGCATTATTAGGATATCTTTTTGGTATTAATTTATAAACAAAACTATGAACTTCGAGTATTCTGAAAAATCAATAGAGTTACAACATAAATTATCAACCTTTATAGAAAAACATATCGTTCCTATAGAAGAAGAATACATCGCTTTTCAAAGTGATGCAACCAATATGTGGAAACGTTTCCCGAAAACAGAAATATTAAAACAAAAAGCAAAAGAGGCTGGTTTATGGAATCTTTTTCTGCCAAAAGATTATGGAGATTTAAGTCCAGGTTTAACCAATTTAGAATATGCGCCTTTAGCAGAAATAATGGGTAAAAAAATCTGGGTGTCAGAAATTTTTAATTGTTCTGCACCAGATACTGGTAATATGGAAGTATTAGCAAAATATGGAAATGAAGCACAAAAAAGACAATGGTTAACACCTTTAATGAATGGCGAAATTCGTTCTGCATTTTTAATGACAGAACCACAAGTTGCTTCTTCAGACGCTACAAATATTGAAACTTCTATTGTTTTAGAAGGTAATGAATATGTCATTAACGGACGAAAATGGTGGTCTTCAGGAGCGATGGATCCACATTGTAAAGTAGCCATTGTTATGGGTAAAACTGATGTAAATGCACATAGACATCAGCAACAAAGTATGGTTTTGGTGCCTATGGATACAAAAGGGTTAAAAATTGCAAGACCATTATCTGTTTTAGGCTATTATGATTCTCCAGAAGGTCATGCAGAAATCGTTTTAGAAAATGTAAGAGTGCCAAAAGAAAATCTAATTTTAGGTGAAGGCAGAGGTTTTGAAATCGCACAAGGACGTTTAGGTCCAGGCAGAATTCATCATTGCATGCGATTGGTAGGTATGGCACAATATGCTTTAGAACTAATGTCTCAAAGAACGTTAGAAAGAGAAACTTTTGGTAAAAAGTTTTATGAGTATAGTAGCATTCGTCACGAAATTGCAAAATCTGCTTGCGAAATTGAACAAGCACGTTTGTTAACGCTTTCTGCTGCTGATAAAATGGATAAACTAGGTAATAAAGAAGCCAAAGATATTATTGCAATGATTAAAATTGTAGCACCAAAAATGGCTCAAACCGTAATTGATAGAGCTATGCAGATTTTAGGCGGAAAAGGGGTAGGCCAAGACACCTATTTGCCACATTATTTTGCAATTGCAAGAATGTTGCGTTTGGCAGATGGACCTGATGAAGTACATATGTATCAACTAGGAAAAAGTTGTATCAAAAAATATGGAAAGGAATGAGCAATCAAAAAGTAAGAAAAGGAGAGGAGTTGCCAGAAATTTCGTTAAAAAAATATTTGAAAGAAATCAATGTCATTGATGCGATTGAAAGCGATTTATTTGTGCAACAATTTACACACGGTTATTCCAATTTAACCTACTTATTACAAATAGAAAACAAAGAATTCGTTTTAAGAAAACCACCAAAAGGCGCAATCAAAAGAGGGCACGATATGAGTCGTGAATTCAAAGTACAAAGTGGCGTAAGTAATGCTTTTTCTAAAGTGCCAAAAATGTATGGTTTTTCTATTGATGAAAGAATTTTAGGGAGCGATTTCTATATCATGGAAAAAGTCGATGGAATTATCCTAAACTACAAAGAAGCCAAACAAAGAAATATTTCTGTCGCAGATTATAAAACGATTGCAAATTCTTGGTTAGATACTTTAGTAGAATTACATAATGTTGATTATAAAACTATTGGTTTAGCTGATTTAGGAAAACCAGAAGGTTATGTAGAAAGGCAAGTTACCAATTGGGGAAAACAATATGTAAAGGCAAAAACAGATGAATACCCAGAAGCAGAAATGGTGATGCAGTGGATGCAAGAACATCAACCAAAAAAATACGATCATTGTTTAATTCATAATGATTTTAAGTACGATAATGTGGTTTTTAAAGATGATTCTTGGCAAGAAATTGCTGCTGTTTTAGATTGGGAAATGGCAACTCTAGGAGATCCTTTAATGGATTTAGGAACTTCTTTAGGGTACTGGACAGTAGCTACAGATCACGATTTTGTAAAACAAGGAATACCTTCTCCAACTATTTTTGAAGGGAACCCAATCAGAAGTGAAATTGCTAAACTATATGCAGAAAAATCAGGTAGAAGTTTAGAGAATCTGGTCTTTTATTACGCTTTTGGTTTGTTTAAAATAGCAGTAATTGCACAACAAATTTATTATAGATATGATAAAGGATGGACAACAGATCCTCGTTTTGCAAACTTAAACAAGGCTGCAGAATTGTGTTGTAAATTGGCTTTAAAATCAATTAAAACAAAATCTATTGATTAAAATGAACTTAGAATACATCCTGCAAGGTTTCTTTTTAACCTTGTAGGTATTTAGAAATAAACTAATTTTATCAAGAATTAAGTAAGTAAACAAAAATATACCCACAAGGTTTTTGAAACCTTGCATGAAAAAAGAAATATGAGCAACAATCATCAAGAAATAAACAAGGAGGCTTTAAAACTGTTATCAACTTTTGATGAAAATGCGCCTGTTTTTATGATGAATTATTTGAATTATAAAGTAAAAGTTACATCAACAGGAAAAACAGGAGAAGAAACCTATAAAGACTATATGAAAGCAGCATTTCCGTTTTTTCAAAAAATTGATGCCGATATTATTTTTAAGGGAAAACCACAAGTAATAATCATTGGTCCATCAGAAGAAAAATTATGGGATGAGGTCTTAATTGTAAAATACGCTAATAAAAATGATTTTTTTAAGTTGATACAGTTCAAGGATTATCCAAGAGAATTAAGAGCATCAGCATTGTTAGATTCAAGATTAATATTTTGTAAATAATAAAATATTCTGCAAGGTTTTCAAAAAGTTGCTAGTGAAAAAGTAAATTGGAATGCATGAAACCAAAATACTAAAAACAATACTTATGGGTAGTTTATCAAACATTAAATTGGAAATTGAAAAATATGCTAATGAATCTAATTTTACCGAATTGCAAATCGTCGAGAAATTAGAAAAATACTTCTTTAATAAAAAATTCAATGAAAATTTAAAACTTTATAAAAAAGGGAAGAAAAAAGTGAGTGAGATAACCAAAGATTTAAAAATTTCACCTCGAAAATTTTATGCAACGTTAGAAAATAAAAATGTTGAGCATAAGAAATACAAAAAGTAAATAAAACTTTAAAGGAAAAGTTAAAATTATGGATGTAAAAAATAAAGTAGTAATCATAACAGGTGCAGGTTCTGGAATTGGAAAAGCAACTGCAATGCATTTTGCAAAACACGGCGCAACAGTTGTAGTTTCAGACATCAATTTAGAAAATGCACAAAAAGTTGTCAATGAAATTGTAACAAATAAAGGAAAAGCGTTACCTATTAAGGCAAACGTTGCTAAGTTTGAAGAAGTAGAAAATTTAATTAAACAAACCGTTTCAGAATTTGGGAAGTTAGATGTTTTGGTTAATAATGCAGGAATTGGACCTCATTTATTAAGAACGCACGAATCTTTGTTAAAAGATTGGGACAGAGTAATTGCCGTAAACCAAACAGGTGTTTTTTATGGGATGAAAGTAGCTTTAAATCAGTTTTTAGAACAGGGTTATGGAAATATTGTAAATATCGCATCTTTGGCAGGTTTAAAAGCATCACCAAATAATATTAGTTATAGCGCAAGTAAATTTGCGGTTGTTGGGATGACCAAATCTGCTGCTATGGAGTATGCTACTAAAAATATTAGAGTAAATGCAGTTTGTCCTGGGTACACAGAATCTGCATTGTTAACACAATTAATTAATGCAAAACCAGAAATGGATGCCATTTTAAAAAGTGTAATACCAATGAAACGTTATGGAAAAGCAGCTGAAATTGCAGATGCTGTAGTTTGGTTGGCTTCAGATAATACGAAGTTTATTACAGGACAAACGATTACGTTAGATGGAGGAACATCACTCTAGGTTAAAAATATTCTTTAAATTTGAACAAACAAAAAATCAACATAAAAATTAAAATTTAGAAATTATGAAAAAATGGTTAATTCCAGTTATTGTTATAGGAATCATTCTTTATGTATTGTACAGCTGGGGAAAAGGGTTTAATAATACTGCTGTCGTTTTACAAGAAGATGCAAAAACAACTTGGTCTAATGTAGAAAGTGCTTACCAACGCAGAAACGATTTGATTGGAAACTTAGTAAAAACGGTACAAGGAGCTGCAGATTTCGAAAAAAGCACCTTAACAGATGTTATTAATGCAAGAGCAAAAGCAACCTCTGTAAATATTAATGCAGGCGATTTAACACCAGAAAATATGGCGCAATTTCAACAAGCACAATCTGGTTTAACAGGTGCTTTATCTAAATTATTAGTATCTGTAGAACGCTACCCTGATTTAAAGGCTAATGCAAATTTCTTAGAATTACAAAGCCAGTTAGAAGGCACAGAAAACAGAATTAATGTGGCTAGAGATCGTTTTAATGAAGGTGTAAATAAATACAATAAACACATTAAAATATTTCCAAACTCAATATTTGCAGGTTGGTTTAATTTTGATGAAATGAATAGATATCAAGCAAATCCAGGTTCAGAAAATGCACCAGATGTTAACTTCGATTTCAATAAGAAAGCAGCATAAATGTCTAAAGTAGAGGAGTTTCTTACCAAAAAAGAAGAACAAAAAATTATTGAAGCAATTCGAGTTGCAGAGAAAAATACGTCTGGCGAAATCCGTGTTCATATCGAAGCTAGTTCAGAAAAAGAGCATTATGAAAGAGCTTTAGAAGTTTTTTATATGTTAGAAATGAATACTACTGAAGCAAAAAACGGAGTGTTAATTTATGTTGCTGTACATGATAAAAAGTTTGTGATTTGTGGTGATAAAGGAATTAACGATGTCGTTTCTAAAGATTTTTGGGATGCAACAAAAGATAGTATCCAAAATCATTTTAAATCGGGTAATTTTACACAAGGTCTTATAGATGGAATTTTAAAAGCTGGTGAAGAATTAAAAGCGCATTTTCCTTATCAAGAAGATGATATTAATGAACTTTCTAATGAAATTTCTAAAGGATGATGTTCGGTAAACAGTTTTCAGCAGACAGTATTCAGTTTTCAGTCTTTAGTAATCCGAATTCACTGAATTGCAAGACTCCTTTAGATGATTGTAACCATTCTTTGGAGTATTGTAAGTCTATTTTTGGTGATTGTAACTCCGATTTACTATATTGTAACCTTGCTTTAGTAGATTGTAATGCTCTTTTAAATGATTGTAACTCCCATTTACAGCATTGTAACCTTCCTTCAGTACATTGTAACCCTCTTTTAGTAAAATGGAAGCAGTTTTTTATGAAAAGTAAGTTTTTAGTATGCTTAGCAGTATTGTTTTCATTAAATCTTTTTTCTCAAGGATATCAAATTCCTGAAAAGCCAAAATTTCAAACGAGTGTTTACGATTATGTAAACTTATTATCAGCATCGCAAAAAAGTAATTTAGAAAGTAAATTAGTTCGGTATTCAGATACCACATCCACTCAAATTGTTATAGCTATTATTGCATCAACAGAAGGTGAAAATATTAATTATTTAGCTGCGAATTGGGGAGAAAAATGGGGTATAGGTGATGCTGAAAAAGATAATGGTATTTTAATTTTACTAGCAAAAGACGATCGTAAAATTGCCATTCAAAACGGAAAAGGAGTTGAGTATTTAATGACCGATTTTTTATCTAAAAGAATTATAGAAAGAGTTATAACTCCAGAATTTAAAAAAGGAGATTACTACAAGGGGTTAGATAAAGGTTCTGATTATATCTTTAGAACGTTACAAGGCGAATTTAAAGGCACTAGAAAACAAAACAAAAAAGGTTTTGATCCAGGAATCATCATTTTTGTAATCATGATTATTATCTTTTTTATTATTATTTCTAGAGGAAATAAAAATAATAAAGGTGGAGGAAGAGGGTATAGAAGAGGTTCTGTAGCTGGATCAATTTTAGAAGCCATTATTTTAAGCAACGCTGGTAGAGGTGGTGGTTCTTTTGGCGGCGGCTTTGGAGGTCGTTCATCAGGTGGAGGTTCTTTTGGTGGAGGTGGCTTTGGTGGCGGTTTTGGTGGTGGTTCTTTTGGAGGTGGAGGCGCTTCTGGTGGTTGGTAAAAGCCTATTAAATACTTTTATTAAGTTTAAAAAACAGCGCAAAATTAGTTATGAAAAAAATTGCAATCCTTTTTAACGTATTGCTATTGGTCAGTTGCCAAAATTTTGGACAATTAACAATGATGGCAGATTTACCTAAAGCTCTAAAAGAGGTTTCAGGAATTGAAACTGTGGCAGGGTCTAAGTTAGTCTGGATGATTAATGATAGTGGAAACACGCCAAGATTGTATGGTATTTCTAAAAAAGGGAAGATAAAAAAGCAAGTATATATCGAAAAGAAAAATAAGGATTGGGAAGATTTAACTTCTGATGAAGAAGGCAATATTTATATAGGTGATTTTGGAAACAATGAAAATGAACGAAAAAATCTCAGAATCCTTAAAGTTGATAAATCTGATCTATCTAAAAAAGTAGCTAAGGTTAAAAAAATTGAATTCGAATATGAGAATCAAGATGATTATACGCCTAAAAAGAAGAAAATGTTTTTTGATGCAGAATCTTTCTTTTACTACAAAAAGCACTTCTATATTTTTACCAAAAGTAGGGTAGAAAAGAAATACGGAAAAACATCTTTATACAAGCTCTCTGCTAAAATTGGCAATCATAAAGCCAAGTTAATTGCCAAGTTTGATAATGGAAACAAGCACGATTCTTGGATAACCTCTGCAGATATTTCTGATGATGGTAAAAAAGTAGCTTTACTTTCTCAAAAAAATATTTTAATCTTTACAGACTTTGAAAAAGATAATTTCTTTTCAGGTACTGTTAGAAAAATTGAGTTGACGCATAGAACTCAAAAAGAAGCCATTTGTTTTAAAAATAATACTACTTTATTATTATCTGATGAAAAATCGAGTGGAGAAGGTGGTAATTTGTATGAGTTGAAAATTAATTAACGCTCTTTTTAGTGCTTTAGAAGTTCAAACAGGCTTTTCAGAAGTTCTCTAATACGCTTCTTAAAATAAATAGTAAATTTGAAGACAATCAAATTATTTTGACAAAAGTACTTCTAATCTTATTTTTAGTATTAACCACCACTGGTTTTTCTCAACAACCAGTGTCTGTTCATTTAACAGAAAAAGATGGTTTGCCCGATAAAGAGTTTTACGACATTTTAGAAGATGATAATGGGCTTATTTGGCTTGCTGCAGATAAAGGTTTGTTTAGTTATAATGGAAGTGAGTACGTATCTTATACTCACCCAAAACAAGTAGGTTTATCTGTTTTTTCTTTAACGAAAGATAAAGACAATAAAATATGGTATACAAATTTAGCAAATCAGGTTTTTTATATTGAAAATGGCGAAATTCATTTATTTCTAAACTTAAAAGAATATTTTAAAGGGTCTTTAATCTTATTATCTACTTCTAAAAATTTATTGATAATGTCTATTACTGGTAGAGCCTTAATTTGTAATAAAGAAACAGGTGAAACTTTATTCGAAAATAAGTCATATAAAGGAGGTCTTTTTCACAAGGATGCATTAATAAAAAACGATAGTATTTTCTTTATTAATGAAGTAGGAAAATATACAATAATTGATCAATCTTACAATATATATTCGTCAGTTGAATCACCAAAATTAAATAAATATTCAATTTCTGGATATGGTAAAATAAGAGAAATAAATAATGAAAGAATTGTTTTTTTTAATACAAATAATAAACCAGTTCATTACAAAAGCCTAAAAAATGGTACTCTATACAAATTAAAAACAAATTTACCTGACCAACTTAGAATTTATGAATCGGTTTTAATTGATGGTAAAATATTTTATTCAACAAATAAAGGTGTATTTATATGTAATTTAATTGATGAATTTATAAACGTTGAGCAACATTTTTTACAAGATAAAAAAGTTTCAAAAGTATTAAAAGATACGCAAGGCAATATATGGCTTACTACTCTTGGAGATGGTTTGTATATAATACCTAATTTGCAATTAAAATCTAATTTTAAAATAGAAAGTACTAACAGAATAAATAATTTATATAAAGGAGAAGGAGATAAGCTATTTTTGATAAGTGAAAATAAAAATATATTTAAGTTCTTAAATAAAACAAATAAAATAGAAACCATCGTTTTTAAAAATGTTTCTGAATTAAAGTATTTTTTTTATAATACTAAACATAAAGAGTATTTTTTAAAGTTGTCAGATAATGTTTTAAGTTCATATCAACTAAATGAAAATAAATTTAGATTAAAAAATATATATGATTATAGTATTATAAAAGATCATTATTTTATAAATGAGAACCAATTATTAATAGCTGCTGGATCTCTCATAAGTAAAATTACTTTAACAGAAAAAAATGAATTAAAAGAAAATTTTATAAATAAAATTAGAGGGTATTCTTGCTTCTATAAAAAGACTACTAATGAAAGTTTTTTTTCTACAGTAGATGGTTTATTTGTTTATGATAAAGAGTTTAATAAAAAAGAAATTAAGTATAATCATAACTCCATTTATATAAAAGATATTATAGCAGTTAATGAAGAGGTTTTATGGTGTCTGTCTTTTAAAAACGGTATTTACAAGATAAAAGATAATAAAGTAATTGCACATTATACAACAGAACATGGATTACTCTCAAACATTAATGACTATATAAGAGGTTTAGACAATTCAATTTGGATTGTTGGTGATAATGGTGTGCAACAAATGAATACAACTTCTAACAAGTTTAGAAATTTAACAAAGAAAAACGGGGTTCCATCTTTTAATTTTACGGGTTTAGAAATTATTGATGAGGAAGTGTATATTAGCACTCAAAATGAATTATTTTCATTCAATTCTACAATGGTTTTTAGTGAGGTACTTAAAAAACAATTGCATCCTTATTTTACTTCAATTTTAATTGATGATAAAAAGCAAGTTTTCCAGAATGAGTATTTATTAGATAAAGAAAAAAAGAAAATAACTATTTCTTACAATACAAATGGTTTTTCGTCTAAAGATAATATTACATACCAATATCGACTATTTGATAAAAAAGAAGCCTTACCAAATTGGCAAACAAATACATCAAACAATAATCAAGTAATTTATAATCGTTTGGCAGAAGGAGATTATATTTTTCAATTAAAAAATAAAGAAACATCAGAAATTAAAGAAATAAAATTTAAAGTTGAAGGTGTTTTTTACGAGCAATTATGGTTTTATGGATTAATTACTTTTGGAGTGATTTCATTTTTTATTGTCTATAGTTTTAATGAAAATAAGAGGCTTAAAGAAAAACAACGTTTAGAATTAGAAAAACAAAATAAAGAATTAGAAAATGTTTTTTTAAAACTAGAAAGTTTAAGAAGTCAAATGAATCCGCATTTTGTATTTAACGCCTTAAATTCAATTCAAGATTATATTATTAATAATCAAAAGAATTTAGCAGCAGATTATTTAGGGAAATTTGCAGATTTAATAAGAATGTATCTAGATCAGAGTAAAAAGAAGGAAATTTCACTAGAAGAAGAAATAGAAACTATTACCAATTATTTAGATTTAGAGAAATTACGTTTTGAAGAAAAACTAAATTATAAAATTAACATTCAAGAAGATGTATATGTTGATGATATTTATATTCCTACAGTTCTTATTCAACCGTATGTAGAAAATGCTTTAAAACATGGTCTTTTACATAAAAAAGAAAATGGAAACTTAGCCATTGATATAAGCAAGAATAAAAAACAAAATCTTTTAATTGTTATGATTACAGATGATGGTGTTGGTAGAAAAAAAGCGGCAGCAATAAAAGCAAAGCAATTAAAAAATCATAAATCTTTTGCCACAGAAGCTACAGCTAAAAGGTTGGAGCTTTTAAATTTTAATAAACAAAATAAAATTGAGTTATCTGTTGAAGATTTAAACACAAATGCAGTTTATGTGGGTACAAAAGTTATAATTAAAATTCCTATTTAATTTTTTACTGATTAAAATTTGTAATTATTTTGTTGCTTTAGAAGTTCAAACCGCGTTTTCAGAAGTTTACTCACCCTCTATTTTTAGATTTTCCTTTATTTTATAAAAAAAATCAATAATGAAAAAACAGCTATTAATATTATTGCTAGCGCTAACCACACAAATTATTTGTACTCAAGATAAAAAGGTAGATAGCATAAATACTATTTTAGATGCTCATAAAACCAGAGATAGCCTTAGAGTAGAAAATTTATTAAGTGCAAAAGATTATCATATTTACAGAGATTTAGATAAAACTTTTGAAATAATAAACGAAGCGCTTATTATTTCAAAAGAAATTAGATATTTAGATGGAGAAGCTAGTTCTTTAATAGCTTTAGGTGAGTATTATAAGTTAAAAGGAGAGTTTGATATTGCCTTGGAGACTGTTTTAAAAGCAAGAGAAATAATAGTAGATTTAGCAGATAATGAAAAACTTATTTTAACAAATAGTCAAATAGCAGTTTTATATCAAAAAACTGAAAAATATGAAAAGGCTTTAGAAATATTGTTTGATATTATTGAGTTGATGAAGCACAAACCAAGTAGCTCTTTAAAAGCAAGATTTTATTTTAATATTGCTAATACGTATCATAATTTAGAGAATTATAAAAAAACAGAATTTTATTTTAAAGAGGCATTAAAAATTGCTACTGAAGCTAAAGATGAAGTTGGTGCTGCACTAATAAACGGGAGTTTAGGAAACTTATACAAAGACCTAGGTAAATATAAAGATGCCGTAAATAAACTTACAAATACATTGGGTTTTTTTAAGAAAATAAATAATAATGCTGGTGTTGCAGGTTCTTACTTTGCTTTAGCTCAAAGTTATAGAGGGTTAAATAAGATAGATTTAGCCATTGAAAATAATGCAAAAGCTATTGAGTTTTATGAAAACCAAAATAGGTTTTACCTACTAAAAGAGAGTTACAAAAATCAAGCTGACTTGTATGATTTAAAACAGAAACACCAAAAATCTAATGAGTATTTAAAAAAATATTACACAGTTGTAGATTCTATATTTAATAAAGAAAAAACGAAAGCAATTGAAGAAATGCAAGTAAAATATGAAACTGAAAAAACAAAACGAGAAAAGGAAACAGCAGAACAACAAGTAATTATTACAAAATTAGAAAGTAAAAAAAACAGAAACTTATTTTTAGGTTCTTTATTAATGGCAGCACTTTTAGCAGTATCTGCCATATTTTATTTTAGTCGTTTAAAAGCTAAAAGGAAAGCAGAATTAATTACTTTAGAGTTAAAAGAAACTCAAAAAAGGTTAGCCCTAGAAAAGCAATTCAAAGACTCAGAGTTAAAGGCACTAAAAGCGCAAATGAATCCCCATTTTATTTTTAACGCACTAAATTCTATTCAAGATTATATTGTTTTAAATCAGAAGAATTTAGCAAGCGATTATTTAGGGAAATTTGCAGATTTAATAAGAAATTATTTGCATTTTAGTGATACAGGGTTTATATCTGTTCCAGATGAAATACATAACTTGAATTTATATTTAGAATTAGAGAAGTTGCGCTTTGAAGAACAATTACAATATTCTTTTACAGTGGATGATGCAGTAAATATTGAATCCATAAAAATACCAACTATGCTAATTCAACCTTACATAGAAAATGCATTAAAACACGGTTTATTGCATAGAAAAAAAGCTAGAAAATTAAGTGTATCTATTTATAAAGTATCAGATAAAATTATAGCGTGTGTTATTGAAGATAATGGAATTGGTAGAGAAAAATCAAAAGAAATAAATGCAAAAAAAGAACATCAACATAAATCTTTTGCAACCAATGCTACATCGCAACGTTTAGAGTTATTAAACTTTGGTAAAGAAAGTAAAATTGGGGTAGAAATTATAGATTTAAAAGACAATTACAAGGCTTTAGGTACTAAGGTTATTTTAAAAATCCCGATTATAAAATAGAAAATATGAAAGCATTAATTATAGATGATGAAAAAAAAGCAAGGCAAGTTTTAAGAATTTTAATTGAAGAAAATTGCCCTAAAGTAACTGAAATATTAGAGGCAGACAACTTACTCTCTGGCGTAGATTTAATAAAAAATGAAACACCAAATATCGTTTTTTTAGATATAGAAATGCCAGAACATTCTGGTTTAGAAATTTTAAATTTTATAGAAAAAGAAACCTATAATTTCGAAATTATTTTCACAACAGCATATAGTGAGTATGCCATACAAGCTTTTCAATTATCTGCCATAGATTATTTATTAAAGCCTGTAAGACCAAATCAAGTAAAAGAAGCTATTGATAAAGCGATTTCTATTTTAGGCAATACCCAAATAAATAAAAGGCTTTTAGAACTAAAAGAAAGTTTAAAAAATTCTAATTTTAAGAAAATTGGATTACCAAACGCAGATGGAATTAAATTTGTAGATTTTAATCAAATTATTTGCTTAGAAGCAGATGCTATGTATACCAAAGTTTCTACAATAAATGACGGCACTATTTTAGTGAGTAAACCTCTAAAGTTTTTTATAGACTTAATGCAAAACATAAAAAACTTTTACAAACCACACCGTTCTTTTTTAATCAATTTAATGCATATTAAAGAATATGTAAAAAAAGACGGAGGTTATATTTTAATGGAAAATAATAAAACTGTTTCTATATCTAAAGATAAAAAAGACGAATTTTTAACCATTGCGCAAAATATTTAAGGGCTTTAGAAGTTCAAAACGGCATTTCAGAAGTTTGCCTCTAAATTATTTATGATTTAGAGGCAATTTTGTTTTCATAAAAATTAAAAACAAATATTATTATGAAGACAAAGTTATTTTTAATCACGTTATTTTTTATCAGTATGATTTCATTTGCTCAAAATTGGAATCAAGTTGGAAATGCAAAATTCACAAACTTTGCAAAAGATGGTGCAATGGCTTTTCATCCAACAACAGGAAATCCATATATTATTTACGCTAATGTACTTGATGCAAACAAACCTTATGTAGTAAAATTTGATGGTACAAGTTGGGTAACAGTTGGTACTGGTGCAATTATAGCAAATGAAGCGACTTTAATTAATATAGCTTTTAATCCTGCAAACAACGAACCTAATGTTGCTTTTAAAAATGAAACAACTGATAGAATAGATCTTTACAAGTTTGATGGTACAAGTTGGACAGCTATAAAAACAAGTTTATCGGGTAGTGAAGCACTTAAAAATGCACAATTAAGTATTCAATATGATGCTAATAATAATATATATGTTTTTGGGAATAAAAATTCTCCAAATAGGTTAAGAAGGTTTTATGATGTAGGAATTGTAAACGGGGGTGGAACTTCTTCTTGGAGTTATGATGAAGTATACTCTTCTAGTGAAAATGTTTCTTACCCAACTTCATATAATAAATATGTTGTAAATAATACTTTTAATCATCCTGCAGTTGTGCAGCGTGCAGACGTATATCATCATATTTTTAATACTGGAAATAATGAGTATCATAAAAATATTGACCCTGCAAGATTGATAAAAATGACTTCTGTTGCTGGTGGAAACTATTGGGCAGGACAAAACGATGCTGTTGGAAACGCAGGAAGTAAAAAAATTATTTTTGGTTATAAAGATCAAACGACAGCACAACCATTAAATACAGACAATAATACAGGTGCTACTTTAGCATTAGCAGAAGATAAAACTCAAAATAGAGTCTATTTAATGTATTCTGATACAAATGAAAAATTGAAGTTTCAAAAATACAGTTCTTCTTTTTGGTCTAGTGTACCAGATTTAAATATATCAACAAATACTGCAGGTTTTTTTAGTAAAATAAAATTTAATGCTACTGATAATTTTCTTTATTTATTATTTTTAGATGAAGGAAAATTATCTGTAAAAAAATATCAACCAACACCTTCATTCGTTAAATATTATGTGAATGCAAATGTTTCTGGTGGTGATGGAAGTGGAGATTCTTGGGTAAATGCAAAAACTGATTTAAAAGATGTATTTACAGAAATTGGAAATAATACAACTGAAATTTGGGTTGCAAAAGGGACATATAAACCTGGAACTTCTAGAACAGACGCATATAATATAAGTATTGACAATCTTAAAATTTATGGTGGATTTATTGGTACAGAAACAACAATAATTGAACGTGAAATCACGAATAACCCAACAATATTGTCTGGAGATTTAAATGGAGATGATGCAGGAGTAGATTTTACAACAGCAACTAGATCAGATAATTCTTACCAGATAGTAAAAATCAATGCAAATGATGTTCTTTTAGATGGTTTTACAATACAAGATGGTCATGCAAATGGTGGTTCAGGGAATAATGAAGGTGCTGCTATAAATAAAGCTGAAACAGCAAATGCTTTAAATTTAAAAAATTGTACAATTAAAAATAATGTAAGTTTAATAGCTGGAAATGTTAGGTCTTGGTTTGATGTTAATGGAACTACTAATATTGAGAACTGTATTTTTGATGGAAATGTTTCTACTTATTCATCTGGACTTTATTTAGGTACAAGAAATAATCGAACGTTAGATATAACAATAATAAACAGTTTGTTTTCTAAGAATATATCAAAAAATAATGGAGGAACATTAGGTTTTACAGGTAGTTCTGCTTGGATTAGAGCAAATGGAACAAATTCAACCATAAATACCAATATTGTAAATACCACATTTGCCAATAATATAGATACAGGTTCACAAGCAGCTCTTACAAATAAAGGAACTTTAAGTCTGGCTAAAACAAGTGGAACACATAATGCCACAATTTCTAATTCAATATTTTTTAATAATACAGAAACTTCAGGAGCAACTAGTTTAGCTGTTACTCAAGGGCATGTAACAGCTGCAGATTTGGTTTTAGTAAATAACTCTATTGATGAAAACAACTTTTCGAACTTAAGCTTCTTAACAAACACAAGTGATTTAGATCCTATGTTTGTTGATGTAGCAAATAATAATTACAGAATACAAGCTGTCTCACCTGCAAAAGATGCTGGAGATAATACTAAAATACCAACTGGTATTGCAACAGATTTATTTTTTAACCCAAGAATTACAGATACTACTGTAGATATGGGTGCATATGAGTATTGTACAAATTGTAAAGATATTTCAACTTTGGTAGTTAATGTGCAAGGAAATGGAAGTGTATCTACTTCTGGAGGAACTTTTTCTTTAGGAAGTACAAAAACAATTACTGCAACACCAGATGCTGGTTATCTTTTTACAGGTTTTACTGGTGATGTAACAAGTTCTGTTAATCCTTTAACAGTTGCTTTAAATTCAAGTTTAATAACAATAAATGCAAATTTTATAGAATTACCAATCTATGTAGATGTTAATGCTTCCGGTAATAATGATGGTTCATCTTGGGCAAATGCATATACAAACCTTCATGATGCAATTGACGAAGCTGGATCAGGTACACAAACAATTTGGGTTGCTAAAGGAACGTATAAACCAACAACACTTTTAACAGCTAACAATACAGATGTAAGAAGAGTTACTTTTTTAATTAACAATCCTGTAAAAATATACGGAGGGTTTTTAGGAAATGAAATGTCTCTAGATGCTAGAGATTCAAAATTAAATGCAACTATTTTAAGTGGAGATTTAAATGGAGATGATTCAGCTATAATAACAGATGTAGAAACAACTCGTCAAGATAATGCGTATCATGTTGTTTCCATAAAAGGAAATTTTGCTGATGGTGGATTCATAGATGGATTTACAATAACTGGCGGAAATTCAAATGGAACTTTATCTAATAATTGTGCGACTGCAGATCCTAGTCAGTATTATGATGCAATTGGAGCTGCAATTTATGCAAACCCAGATGATGCTAACACAAAGGTTTATTTAGATTTTAAAAACTGTATTATAGAAAAAAATTCTGGTGAAAATTATGCAGCTTATGGTAGGTTTAATCCTTGTGGAACACAACAATCTCAAGCACATATAAATTTCGAAAGCTGTATTATTAGAGGTAACTATTCAAAAAATACAGAAAATATTGGATTTTTTGGGAGTCAGAGATGGCATACAAGAACTTATAATAAAGTAGTTAATTCAGCTATATATAATAATACAACAGCCGCAACAGATAGAGCATCTGCTATTCTAATTAGCAGTGGTGGTGGTTCAGCAAGTTATCCATCAGCATCAAGTTACGTTGAACTTACAAATACTACAATTTCTGGAAATATTTCTCCAAATAACAAAGCAATAAATATGAATATGTATACTGCTACAGGAAGTATTTCTAACACAATTATTTATGGAAATGGAGGAGCTAATCCAATTATTTTTGCAGGAAATCAACCACCAATAACTAATTCAATAATAGAAGGAGGGCAATTAACAGGTAGTACAGACGCAGATCCATTATTAAACCCTAACTATACTTTACAAGCAGGTTCTCCTGCAATAGATATAGGAGATAATAGTTTGTTTCCAGCTCATATAACTAAAGATTTATTAGGTAATGCACGTGTTTTTAATACAACTATAGATATGGGCGCTTTTGAATATGATCCTTCTGTTTTAAGTACAGAAAATATTTCTATTGTAAATGAAACAAAAATATATCCAAACCCTGTAAGAAATAACTTACATGTAAAAAGTAAAGAAAATATCCTGAAAATAGAAGTTTACAATCTATTGGGTAAAAAGATAATTGAAAAGGAGAATAGTAGTTTTATAAACCTTTCTAATCTAGCATCAAGTATGTATATAGTTAGAGTTTATAAACAAAAAGGAATTGTTTCTAAAAGAATTATAAAAAAATAATTTTGAAAGAATTCGTTTTTTAAAAATCCTTAGATATTTTTCTAAGGATTTTTTTATCGCTTATAAAAACTTAAAAAGCAATAAACCCCAACCAATAACTAAAAATAAACCGCCTAAAGGAGTAATTGGTCCTAAAAATCTCATTTTTTTATTATTTGCAGATGAAATTACCAAACCATAAATTGAAAAAGAAAACAGTATTGTCCCTATTATAAAAGCATAAATAATATAGGCGTTTATAGTTGCAGAAATATCTAAATGAAAACCCAAAACAAATAAAACAATTGCATGATACATTTGATATTTCACACCAGTTTCAAAACTCTGCAATTGGTCTGAAGTGAGTTTTTTCTTTAATAAATGTGCGCCAAAAGCTCCAAAAATAACGGATAATAATCCAAAAAATGCGCCTGTAATTAATGCTAAATTGTTCATATTGTTAAAAATCAAAACCTAAACTAAACTCAAATCGTGAGCCATCTTCACTATTAAAATAACCCAAACTACCCCCAAATAAACCTGCTGCATTAAAGAAAAAACCACCACCATAAGAAGTGTTTAAATTGGTTGAACTATTGTTAAATGGCATAAATTTATCTGGTGTTCCCCAAACTTTTCCATAATCAAAGCCAGTATATAAACCTATATTTAAAGGTAAAAGTTCGGTTCTTAATTTTCTAATATTCCATCTTAAATCTGTGCTTTGAACAAAAGAATTTTTACCTGTAAAACGTTCGTTTCTAAATCCTCTTAGACCTTCATTAGCGCCAATATTTGCTGCTTGGTAAAACTCAAACTCATCACCAAAAATAAAATGAACTTTTGCCTTTGTAGCCAATACTAATGTTCCGTTTGGTGATAATTTATGACTAATACCTAATGAAGTTGCACTAAAGCCAAATTTTCTTTTTTCATTTAAATTTGAGGTATATCCAAACTTAGTATCGAATTCTAAAGCTAATGTAGGAAAAGCGCCATTATCCGTATGTTTATAATTATAACCTGCTTCTGCTGTAATAAATTCTTGACTTGAGAAGATGCTATTGTTATTAAATGCTGGAGTATCTAAAACTCTACCAGGAGTTTTTTCAATATTAAAGCTTTCAAAATTTAGGCCTGTTTTAAATTTTGCGCCTAAATGTCCTCTCCATTTTAAAAACGTACCTAAGTTGTATTGACGAATTCTTACACGATTAAAATCTCTATTTTCATCATCTTTATTTGCTTCTAGATACGGACTATCATTTCCAAATCCGAAGAAATTTCTAGCAAAATTAGGACTGTTATATCCTGCTTCAATTTTTAGATTCCATTTATTTATAAAATTTGCAAACTCGCCTGAATAATTTAATTCATAACCACTTGTTGCAAAGTAATAAAATCCAGAGATGACGTGTTTTGCTGTAAAAGGATTTCTCTCAAAACCATTTACGATGATTGTGTTTTTTAATCCTAATTTAATACCGTCATCAGGATTTAAACCAATTGCTGGTGATAAGAGATTAGAACTACTTTTTAACTTGGTGTAATCGTAGTTATTCGTGTCATAATCGTTTGTTAATTTTTTATTGATGTCTTTTGTTTTAAATTTGTTTTTCTTGTCTTTTTGATCAAATACTTTTACGTTTTTTGTGTTTTCTATATCGTAAGTATCTCTATCTAAACCGCCAATAATTTTTAGGGTAATGTATTTTTTCTTGCTTTTTCCTTTTAGTACAAATTTATCTTGATCATCTAAACCATAGATCCAAATTTCTTTAGTTACGTTACAATCAAAAGTTTTGTCTAAGATAATTTGATCTTTTTCACCATTTTTTATTCGATAAATTATAATCTTGGTGTCACCATTATTAAGACGGTTAATTTCAAAATAATCATCTTTATTTGTACCCATGACAATTTGAAATTCGTTTAAATAATTGTAATATCGATCTGCAATATTTTGTAGATTTTTTCGTCTTCCAATTAGTTTTTGTTTGATGTCGGCTATGGTATTATCTTGAACTTCGTTAGGAAATTTAGCCATTGCACTATTTATAACTTCATCTGTAATTTTTTCTTGAATTCTTTTTACTTGATTATCCCAAACTGCTTTGTTAGATTTTGTAATTAACATCATGTCTAAAGGATATGCAGAATAACTAAACCATTTTGGGTCTTTTAAGTCTTCGCTATAAGAACGCATTCCTCTTAAAGCAGGCATAGAATTTGTTAAGAAATTTAGCAGAAAGCCATCACCAAAAATAGAAAAAGCTTGGTCTCTATCTCTTGGTACGGGTTTGTAAATTATTTTACCGTTCTTTTCTATTTCTGTCCATCTCCATTGGTCTTGATGCCTATCCCAATCGCCAATTAACATATCAAAAAGACGAGCTCTAATGTAGGTAGGTTCATCTAAAGCATACTTTTCATCTTTGGCTAGATTTTTTCGTAAATCATCTGTACTTACAAGGTTGTTAGCATATCCAAAATTTTTCTTATCTCCATGGCCTTTGCCTGTTCTTTCTTCTATCATATACAATTCATCACCATAATCTTCATTAAATTCTGCTAATGTTTCTTGTTTTGGCACATAATATAAAACTGGTTTTGTGTGATAGATATCTATAGCTTCTGCTAACTTATCGATGGTAAAAGGCGCATACGGATGTGAACCTGTAAAAACATCCATTAATAATTCTTGTGTTAAAGATTCTTCAAACTGTCCTTCTACGTATTGATCTTTAAAAACAACCGCTTGCAAATATTGTACTGCATTTTTTCTTAAGGCTCTCATTACATATTCACGACCTTGCTTGTCTTGTAATCGTAAAGATTTAGATTGATGACCACCACCTCTTCTAATAGGAGTAAGGCCACCAAACAAAGTGTCAAGACCAACTGTTGGAGCGACTACTTTCGCCCCAAAATATTTTCGATAACGATCTCCCCATAAGAATTTAAAAAATTTCGACTTATCAACTTCTTTTTCTGTATACACAGAAGCTTCTTTTTCTTTATGTTTCGTATTTTGAAATTTATTGATGCTATACTCACTTTTGGCCGCAAAAACATTAGCCTCAAAAACTATTTTTTTGTCTTTTGCGGTATAATAATGTACGGTAGATTCTCCGTTTTTATAGACATCTAGTCTTGCAAAACCTTGGGTTCCATAGCCGAAAACGCCTCCATTTACATTTTTAACAGCGGTATTTTTAGAACCTGAACCACTAACAATTTGCGGAATATTATCTCTTATAATATATTGTAAACTATGTTCATGGCCAGAAACAAAAAGTACTTTTTCATTTTCTTGAGCAATGGTAATCATACGTTTTCTTAACTCGTTGTATTGATCATTTTGTTGATCTGTATTGGTTATTCCAGATGTTTTTCTTAAAATATTGATAGCAGTACCCAACAAAGGAGTTGGTTTTAAATGACTTTTAAAAGAATAATACCCTCCATGAGGACCATTCGTAAACATTGGGTGATGTAGCGCAATAATTGTCGTTTTACCTTGCGATTTTTTCACCATTCCTTCAAATTCATCAAAGAATTTTTGTCGGGTTTTAATCTCACAGGCATCATTTATCGTGGGGTGGTTATCCCAATTCGTAACATACCAATGAGAATCAACAATAATTACATTAATCTCGTCATTAATCTCTATTTTTTTTAGCGGACAACCATTTTCTGGTAGAAAGGTGTTTTTTCCAAGTGCTTTTTCTACTAAATCTTCCTGTCTTTTTAAACCATCTAAACCACTATACCAATCATGATTACCTGGTATAAAAATTGTATTGCCAGGAAATTTTTTAGCAATGTTATATTGTACTTTTAAACGATGTTTTGCCAGTTTATATTTTTTTGCTTTTTTCTTTTTCTTCTTTTTTACGTTTTTCGGAATTCCTTTTTCGTACACATTATCTCCTAAAAATATGAGTGTCGAATTTTCGTTGGCTTTTTGTATTTCTTTTTCTAAAAGTACTAAAGCAGCGTCTTTTTCTTTTAAAGCAGAATTACCAGCATCGCCAATTAAGTAGAAAGAATGTACAATTTCTGAGTTGGGTTTCTTATAAATTATATTATCAGCAACTTGCATTTTTACGGTTGCACATGCCCCAATAAGAATAGTAATGAATAATATACTGATGTATTTGAAAAACTTCATAATGTAAAATTAACTATTTATAAATAGCTTTAACTGCTCTTTGGTATCTATATCTAGAAGATTAGTTTTCTCTTTTGGTGAAATTACTATGTTGGTAGCATCATTTAAAAACTCTTTAGCGCCTTTATCGCCTTTTAAGTTTTCTAATTCTTGAAAAGAATTTTTAGGAAAAATAGCAGGAACTCCAAAAATAGTATCATATTTTGAAGCTATTATTTTATCGTTATTTAACTCAAATAAATGCAACATATCTCTTAAATAAGAAACGCCAATTGCGGGTTGATCAGCTAGTAGTATCAATATACCATCAAAATTTAATTGCTCTTTTTTAAAGTGATGTAAACCAGTAACAATACTAGAACTTAAACCAGTTTCAAAATTTTTATTGTTGATAAAAGTGATGTCTTGCGTAGTAATATTCTTTTTAATAATTTCTGAATTCGCACCTAAAACACAAAAAACAGCTTTACTAAAAAGTTGTTTAGCTTTTTCTAAAGTAATGTCTAAAAGTGTTTTGTTATCAATTTTTTCTAGCTGTTTTATGGTCTTCATTCTTGAGGATTTGCCAGCAGCTAAAACTAAAACAGCAATATTTCTCATCTAAGTACTGTAAATATTACCATTTAGTTTGCGTAAAGAAAAAGGTTCTTTATTTCTAAATATTGCTAAAATTTCAGAAATAATAGAAATTGCAATTTCTTCAGGAGTTTTTGCGCCAATATGCAACCCCGCTGGGGCATATATGTTATCAAAAAACGCATCAGAAATATCTGGAGCAAATTCTAATAGCTCATTAAATAAACGCTCTCTTTTTTTAGTTGAACCTAGAATACCAATGTATTTAGCATTGTAATCCGTTAGTTTTACCAAGTATTTTAAATCTTGCACATAACTATGATTCATAATTAAGATCGCTGTATTTTCTTCAATATTCTTAAAATTGATGGTTTCAGGACTTTCGCCAACAACTGAGTTCGCCCCAGGGAAATCTGTAATATTAGAACTATCTTTTGCAGAGGTAATCACATCTACTTCCCAACCTAAATTAGCAGCTATTTTACACAACTTTACAGCATCATGCTCACCTCCAATAATAATGAATCGAAAAGCGGGTTGTAAAATTTGAGTAAACGTATCAAGGTGTTTTTTAGAATTGATTTTAAAAGTTTCTGAAAATGTAAACTGATTTTGATTTTCGAATGTAATACTCGTTCCAAAATCACCAAAAACTTCATCTTTTTTTAGAAAAGTACTCTCAATTTTAAAAGCAGTTCTTTTGGCATTTGCCTCAATAAATTCGTTTAAAAATTCATCAGAAATAAAAAAAGGTTCAATTAAAATGTATAAAATACCTTCGCAGCCTAATCTATATCTGCCATCGTAAGTAATTACTTTTGGTTTGTTGTCTTTAAAAACACTTTTAGATCTTAAAATAATATCTTTTTCTACACAACCTCCAGAAACTGCACCAACAGCACTAAAATCTTCAGAAATCAGCATCCTTACGCCAGGTTTTCTGTAAGATGAACCTTCTAAATGCACTACAGAAGCCAACACATTTTTCAATCCTTTTTGTTGATTGATAATGGCTTGGTTGATAATTTCTTTGAGTTCGTGAATCATTTTAAAACAAAAATTGAACTCTAAATATAGAACTTTTTAAATGATTATTTATAGCTTATTTTACAAGTTTCGCATTCATAAGAATCTTCATTTATAACAATTCCACTTACATTACTTTCTACAATTTTATTGATAAAACTAGTATAAGTTTGATCATTTCCTACTAACTTATTTCCTTTCTTTAATTTATAGAATTCGCCTTCCCACTCTTGTTTTCCCCAGCAATTTGGGCAAATTCCTAAAGGTGCATTTTCTGTTGTATTTCCTTCAGTTTTAGCGTTAAAGTAGTTTTTAATGGTTTGTAAAATATTCATAATTTAATGTTTTATTGAATAGTCGAATTTATATGCAGAACTTTACTTTTATGGATGTTTTTAGAAAATTTTTGTAAAAGCATTTTCAATTTTGGATTGATATAATTTTTACAAAAAGGTTTTTCAGGGTTGGATTGATAATAGTTCTGAAAGTCTTTTGATGAAGGTTTAAATTGATAAAAAACTAAAACTTGTGTGATGATTTTATCACTAAAACCGATTTGTAATTTATCAATTATCTTTAAACTTTCTTTTTTTTGTTGTTGATAAAAATAATAAATCGCAGAACGATATTTATTGCGCATAGAATGATTACTTGTGCTTTTATGCGTTAATAAATGAATTTTAATAAGTGTTTTTAAATCAATTTTATCTGCATAAAAATGTACAATAACGGCTTCGGAAAACGAGTTATTTTTTTCTGTGGATGCAACCCAACCTTGTTCTACTTTCTCTACACCCAGTAATGCCTGAAAAACGGCTTCTGTACACCAATGGCAACCACCACCAAAAGCAATTTTGGTTAATTCCATTGCAACTGTTTTCTTTCAGACCAATAAAAATCTGTAGAAACTTTAAAGGAATTCAAGAGTTTAATATCATCATTAGAAAGTGAAAATAAATTTGCTTTTACATTTTCTTGAAGTTGATTTGTATTTGAAGCTCCGCTTAAAACAGTACTTTTTGGGATGGTTTGTGTGCAATATTTTAAAGCAATCGCGTCTACACCAACATTGTATTTTTTTGCTAAACTTTCTAAAAGGGCATACATTTTTTGATAATGAGGATAGTTTTCGTTGCTAAAAACACGTCCATTTGCCAAAGCTTCTTTAATAACAATCTGTTTATTTTCAGTGATTAATTCATCAGAAATTGCCATTAAACTTTGATCTAAAAAATTATAAGTCACTTGAAAAACATCAAATAATTGTGCTCCATCAACTAAAACAGTCAATGCCTTTTCAATTACTTCAACTTGATTTGTTCCTGTTGTGGTTAATCCGATATTAAGATTGTGTTCTTTTTTTAAGCGAGCCAATTCTTTTAAAACTTCAATATTTTCTAAAACGCCAGTTTCTAAAGTTGCAGAATGAATTTGATATACTTTTAGATAGGGCAGCAGTTGTTTAGAAAAAATCCATTGTTCTTTTAGTTTCGGTAAACTATGCTCTTTTACTTCGTGAACTGTAGCATTTACATCAAAATTTGCAGTATATGTATAACCCCATTTTGTGCCAATTTCAATAGAATTATCATTCTTGGTTTGCAGCCAATCTAAAACCAATTCTTCTGCCAAACCATAACCAGGAGCTGTATCAAAATATCGAATTCCTAATTGATATGCATTTTCTAATACTTGAAAACTTTGTTTTCTAAACGTTTCTAAATTTGAGTTATCACAACTTTCTAAGCGCACATTAATATATTGTGGTCTTCCTAAAGCAGCTGTTCCTAATCCTATTTTCATTTTTTTAATTATTTTTTTAGAATTGTCATTTTGAGAGAAATGAAATGAAGTCGAAAAATCTATAAACTAATTATTTAATTTAGATTTCTCCACAAGGTCGAAATGACAAAATATTTATTGACCCTAATTAAATTTTTAAGAACTACAAGATAACATAGAACAACCTACTTTATCTCTCGCCCATTCTGGTCTTTTTGCAAACCATTTTTCATTTTCTGATTGATCTGCGTATGGTTTTTTTAAGAGTTGATACAATTCATCAATTAAAGTATAATCGCCCTCATCTGCTGCATCAATTGCCAATTGAGACATGTAATTTCTTAAAACATATTTTGGATTCACAGCATCCATTTTTTCTTTTCTTTGCTGATGTGAAAGTGATTCTTGTTTTAATCTTTCACCATATATTTTTAACCAAGCATTCCACAAATTTTTTACTTCATCAGAAATATTTTCAACATCATAAAATGCATCTTCAATCAATTTGAGGCTCGAATTTTCATCAGAAAAATCACTTAAATTTCTAAAGAAAATCGTCATATCGGTTTCTACCAATTGCAAAGTGTCTTCTAAATTCTGAATGATGTCTAAATCGTTTTTATGATCAGTAAATAAACCCAATTTCGATTTCATCATGGCTAATGATTTTCGCTCAAAATTGGTTTTATAATCTGCCAAGACAGCTTCTAAAGGCGGAATTTCTTCAATTAATGGATACAAAGCATTTGCCAATTGAAACAAATTCCACAAGCCAATATTTGGCTGGTTTCCATACCTGTAGCGTTTATTCTGCCTGTCTGTTGTGTTTGGTGTCCAACCAAAATCAAAACCTTCTAACCAACCATAAGGACCATAATCTATAGTTAAGCCTAAGATGGACATGTTATCAGTATTCATAACTCCGTGCACAAAACCAACTCTTTGCCAATGAATAATCATTTCTAAAGTACGTTCTGAAACTTCTCTAAAAAAGTTGAGATACGTTTCTTTAGATGGTTTTCCTAAATGCGAAAAATGATGTTTGATAGTATAATCTACCAAAATCTTTAAATTCGTCACATCTTTTCTCGCTGCAAAAATTTCATAATTCCCAAAACGTAAAAAAGAGGGTGAAATTCTAGAAACAATTGCCCCTTTTTCATAGGCAGGATTTCCATCATATAAAACATCGCGTAAAACTTGATCACCGGATAAACTTAAAGACAAAGATCTTGTGGTTGGAACGCCTAAATGAAACATTGCTTCAGCACACAAATATTCTCGAATCGACGAACGTAAAACAGCCAATCCATCTGCAGTTCTAGAATATGGAGTTTCGCCTGCGCCTTTTAATTGTACTTTCCAATTTTTATTTTGATGCTCAACTTCAAATAAATTTATCGCTCTTCCATCACCTAGTTGTCCTGCCCAATTACCAAATTGATGCCCCCCATAACACATTGCAAATGGTTTTGTGTTGGGATAGATTTCATTTCCTGTAACTATATTTTTAAAGAATTCAGATTTTGTTTCATCACCAGAAATACCTAATTCAGCAGCCATTTCTTGCGAAGTGTGAATTACTTTTGGTGCTTTTGTTTGTTTAGGTTTTACATATGAAAACACAGCTTCAGTAACTTGTCTTCTAGAATTTTCTAAAATTTTATCTGATGGGTTTTCTTTTGTGAAAGTATCTTTTATGTTTAGTTTCATAACGTTTTATCAATCCATTTTACTAGTTCTTTATCTGAAGGATTTCTTAATTTTTTATTATTAACGGTAATTGTAGGGAAATTCAATTTTCTATTCTCATACAAGTTACGTAATTCTTCTGCAAAATCTTTATTTTGGTTTACATCTAAAAACGCGTAATCTACATTACGCGTTTCTAAAAATGTTTTATAATATTGTGTTTTCTGACATCTTTCTGCGCCGTAAAGTTTTATCATATTTTAGCAAGGGATTTAAACCCTTTGTTTTAATTTATCTGCATGTAATTTTCTTAATTTAGATAATTTTGGCGCAATTACATAACTACAATACCCTTGTTGAGAGTTCTCTCTATAATAATTTTGATGCTCTTGCTCAGCTTCATAAAAAGTAGGTAAAGTACTCAGTTCTGTTACAATTTTATCATCATAATAAGCTTGAATTTGCGTTAAAACTTCGTCAGCAATTTTGTGTTGTTGATCATTATGATAATAAATAACAGATCTATATTGAGTCCCTCTATCTGCACCCTGTCTGTTTAATGTTGTTGGGTCATGCGTGGTCATAAATATGACTAAAATATCTTCAAAAGAAATGATATTTGAATCGAAAGTTATTTGTATAACTTCTGCATGACCTGTTAAACCCGAACATATTTCTCTATAGGTTGGTTTTCCCGGAGCATTACCACCAGCGTAACCAGAAACTACTTTTTCTACACCTTTTACTTCTTGGAATACAGCTTCTGTGCACCAAAAACAACCACCTCCTAAAGTGGCAATTTGTAAGTTTTTATTCATTTTCATCTCCTTTCTCTAGTTGCATAGACTCAGAATTGATGCAATAACGCAATCCACTTGGCTCTGGTCCATCAGGAAAAATATGACCTAAATGCCCATCGCAAGTATTACATATTACTTCTACTCTTACCATACCAAAAGAAACATCTTTATGATATTTAATGGCATTTTCTGCAATGGGCTGTGTAAAACTTGGCCATCCGGTACCTGAACTAAACTTAATTGTAGAATCAAACAAGGGCGTGTTACAACAAACACAGTTGTATTGCCCTGTATCATAAATACCACATAAAGCGCCACTATGTGGTCTTTCAGTGCCTTTTTGTCGCGTAATTCTAAATTGTTCTGGAGTTAATTGCCTTTTCCATTCTGCTTCTGTCTTTTCAACTCTTTTATCTGGAGTTGGGTTTCCTTTTGTTGTGAAGTGAATAACTTCTTTCCAAGTTAGCATATTTTGTTATCTTTCTTTTAAATTAGTATGATGTACAATCTGTAGTTTAGACGTAAAAAACGTCGATTACTTACAAATAATTCTTAATTTGTCGGCCTTTGAAAGCAATACATAAATTTACGACGAATATCAATAAAAAGAAAAGTTAGGTTGTAGTTTCTTTCGATTCATTTATAAAATAATCTTATTATGAGTACATTAATTATTGATGCAGAAAAATTTGTTTTTAACTTGCTCAGTAGTCAGCTCGATTCAAAGTATGTGTATCATAATTTAGCGCACACTCAAAGAGTTGTTGAGAAGACAAAAGAATTGGCAGTACATATGGAGATTCAAGAAATTGAGGCAGAAAATTTAGAAATTGCTGCTTGGTTTCACGATGTTGGTTTTACTAAAAATGCAGTAAATCACGAGGATAAAGGAGTAGAAATTGTTACTGATTTTTTGAAGAAAAACAATATTGAATCTCAAAGAATACATCTTATTTCGAGACTTATTTTGGCAACAAAAATGAATCATAAACCTAAAGATAATTTAGAAAAAATAATTACCGATGCAGATTGTGCGCATTTGGCTTCTAAAAGTTTCTTTGACTTTAATTCTTTATTAAGAAAAGAATGGGAGCTTACAGGTTTTAAAAAAGTTTCTGATGAAAGTTGGATTAAAGAAAACATTAAGTTTCTCTCAGTTCAACATCATTTTAATACAGAATATGCTCTAAAAAACTGGACAAAAAGAAAGGAAAAAAACCTTTCGAAGTTGATGAAAAACTTAAAAAGTTTGCAAGAAGATACAAAAAAATTTAATCAAAAACAGGAAGCACTAGAAATTAAAAAGGGCAAAGTTGAGGTGCCAGAGCGAGGTATCGAAACAATGTTTAGAGTTGCGTTAAAAAATCACATGACGTTAAGTAATATTGCCGATACTAAAGCCAATATTTTACTTTCTGTAAATGCAATTATTGTTTCTTTGGCATTATCTAATCTGTTACCAAAGTTAGATAATCCCTCAAATAATTATTTAATATTACCTACCGTTATTTTTGTTTTTTTTACAGTAGTTTCTATAGTGTTATCTATTTTAGCAACACGGCCAAATGTTACTGAAGGCAAGTTTACTAAAGAAGATGTAGCAAATAAAAAAGTAAATTTATTGTTTTTTGGTAATTTTCATCAAATGGAACTAAATGACTTTGAATGGGGTATTTCTGAAATGATGCAAGACAGAGATTATTTGTATAATTCTTTAACTAAAGACCTCTATTTCTTAGGCTTGGTACTCAATAAAAAATATAAAATTTTAAGGACTACTTATACGGTATTTATGATAGGTATAATTGTTAGTGTACTCGTCTTTGCAGTGTCGTTTAAAATGCAAACTTCTAGTTGATTAATGGTTATTTAAACTTTTAATAACACTTTGTTAATCTATAAAAATTAATTAGTTATATTTGCCCAAAAACCCTATATTACTATGTTATTTAAACACAAATATTTAAAACAAACAAGTAAAGTCTTGTTTTACAATAAAATATTAATTTTATTTTTTTTACTTTCCTTTCAATCTTATGCTCAAGATATAGCGATTAATGAAGTTTTGTCATCAAATGAGACTAGTGTTTCAGATGAAGATGGAGCTTTTGAGGATTGGATAGAGATTTATAATTACGGAACAACTGCTGTAAATTTAAATGGATATGGATTGTCAGATCAAATTGATAACCCATTTAAATGGGTTTTTCCAAACATTGAGTTGGCACCTAAGGAATATATAATTGTTTGGGCTTCAGATAAAAATAGAGTTGCAGATAAAGATAAATTACATACGAATTTTAAAATAAAATCAGGTGGAGAAGCTGTCATTTTAACGACTGCTTCAGGTTCAAAAATTAGTGAATCGCCAGCTGTTGCCTTAGCAACCGATAAATCGTATGGAAGAATACCTAATGGTACAGGAAACTGGACTTTTTTAGAAACTCCTACTCCTAAGGCAAATAATTCAGGAGCATCAAGTGCAGTCCCAGAGAAAGTGGCTATTAATGAAATATTATCATCAAACGTAATTGGTATTCAAGATGAAGACGCCAATAATGAAGATTGGATTGAGATTTATAATTATGGCAGTGATGCTGTAAACTTGTCGGGTTTCGGTTTATCTGATGATAGAGCTTTGCCATATAAATGGGTTTTTCCTGCAATTACAATTAATCCAAATCAGTATATTATTGTTTTTGCTTCGGGTAAAGACCGTAGCAATGCAGGAACTGAGTTACATACCAATTTCAAAATTGGTGCAGGCGGAGAAACCTTGCTTTTAACAAATGGAAATGGATTATTAATTAGTGGAGGACCTTCTGTAAATTTAGCAGAAGACACTTCTTATGGAAGACAACCCGATGGAACAGGTTCTTGGTTCTTTTTTGATACACCAACGCCAGGTGCATCTAACGTAGAAACTGGATCTACCACTTCTTTAGAACCACCTACTTTTTCGCATACATCTGGTTTGTATACCGATAATTTTAATTTAATATTATCTACGGATACTCAAGGCGCAACAATAGTATATACTTTAGATGGTTCTGAACCAGATATTAATAATTTGAACGGTTCTAGCTTTCAATATAAAAATGATTATCCTTACGAAGTAGGAGATAGCTTTGGTGCAATGCTAAATCAAAGTTACCAATCTTTTTCTTACACAGGGCCAATTACAATGAGAGATCGATCTAATGATGAAGATGTTTTGGCTAGGAAAAATACAGTAGGTGCAGATATTTATATTCCTCCAGTAAAGTTGAGAAAAGCAACAGTACTAAGATCCAAAGTTTTTTTAAACGGAAAAGGGTCTAGAACAAGAACAAGAAATTATTTTATTTGGGCAAATGGTAATCCTTATAATGTTCCAATATTATCTTTAACCACATTTGAAGGAAATTTATTTGACTATGAGAAAGGTATCTACACGCCAGGTAAAATTTTTGATGATTTTAGAATAGAGGAACCTAATACCAATGTGGGGTCAAGAGGAGATGTTAATAATTTTGGACAAAGTGGAAGAGAATGGGAGCGAGATGTAAACGTTCAAGTATTTAACGAAAATATAGAATCTATCTTAAACCAAGATGCTGGTGTTAGGATTCATGGTAATACGTCAAGAGCACACATTCTTAAAAACTTAAGAATTTATGCCAGAAGTGAGTATGATGAAGAAAATGAGTTGAAATTAGATGTTTTCGATGAACAAATACCAGGCTCTCCAAAACCGTACAATAATACATTTAAAAGATTAATGCTTCGTGGAAATGGTAGTGGTGGTCAAATAGCCAATGATATGGTTTTTAGCAGGCTCATGCAACCTTTTTTTAATGGTATAATGAGAATAAAAACAGCTGTTAATTTTATAAATGGCGAGTATTTTGGAATTACAGCTTTTAGAGACCGTTTTGATGTGCACCATATAGCAAATAATTTTGGTTTAGACAGCGATAATGTATCTATTGTAAGTTGTATTGGAACTTGTGCAAGACAAGATGGACCAGAAGATCGTGAAAGTAATCCTGAAAGGGTATTACGATATTTATTTAAAGATTTGGTGCATAATGATCTAAAGTCGGATGCTGAGTACCAAAAAGTAGCAGACGTTTTAGATATAGACTCATATATAGACCATCTTGTTATAGAGATATTTTCAGAAGGGGATAGTTATGAAACTAAGTATTGGAGGGCTACAAATCCTGTAAATGACGAATTTGGAGATGGTAAGTTTCGTATTTATACCCAAGATTTTGAAGCAGCAATGGCTAAAAGAACGAATTGGCTATATGAATTTTCTTTAGATTCTAAATATACTTGGCAACGTAATATATTTTCAAACCTAATTGATAACGATGGTTTTAAGGTGAAATTTATCAATCGTACTGCAGATTTATTAAACACAGGATTTACTAAAGAAAGATTTGACGCTATTGTGAATGCAACTTTTGACGAAATCACCCCACTTTTAGAAGAAGATAGAAATCGTTCTCCAAGATTAAGATTTTATGAGGACATCGATAAAGAAAAACTATTAAGTTGGATTCAAGAAAGACCGGCTAGGTTTAGAGACCAAATAAATGAGTTATTCAATATAGAAAAAACTATAGATGTAGTTTTAAATGTTTCTAACCTAAATGCGGGATATATTACTTTAAATACGGTAGATATTAAAGGGTCAACTCCTGGTGTTAACGATAAGCCATATCCTTGGTCAGGCGTATATTTTCATAATATACCAATTACTTTAGAAGCAACACCAAGACCTGGCTATACTTTTTCGCATTGGACAGGGGCATCTACAAGTACTAATAGCAAAATTACACTTACGCCTACCAGCGATTTCGAAATACGAGCGGTATTTACTCCAGATGAGAATTATGACCACTTACTTTATTTCTGGCTAGTAGATGATGAAATTGAAAATGATACACCAATAGAAAACTTAACTTCTACATTTTCAAGAAATAGTTTAACAGCAATGATGAATTATAATTCATCATTAACAGGGTATCCTTTTGATAATAATGATGCGAATTGGAGAAAAGCTTCTTTAGAGCGAATTAACGAGCCAACAGCAGTTAATTATCAAGATTTGGCAAATGACAATATTCCTTTTGCACCACAAATGATGAAAGGTTTACAAATAAAGCAACCTTTTAAATCTAATGGTTCAGAAAATTCTTTAGAACTAGATTTTTCTACAATTGGTTACGAAGACGTTAAAGTTTCAGTGGCTGTTACTTCAGACGGCGCTGCAATTAGTATGATTGCGGAATACTGGAATGGTTCTAGTTGGATATCATCTAATTTGTCAAATAGCTCGCAACCAATAACGTCTGACTACGAACGAAAAGAGTTTGATTTTTCTAATGTTTCTGTAGCAGATGAAAATGAAAGTTTTAAAGTTAGGCTAAGGTTTGGTGGGTCAGATATGACTGCTGAGAATGGTAAAAAAGTAATTATTAATAACGTAGCAGTTAGTGCAATAGATAAAAACGTATTATCTGCAGAAGATTTTATTACGGCAGAAAACAATTTAAATATTTATCCTAACCCAGTAAATGATAGAATTTATATATCATCAGATACGACTATAAATAAGGTTTTAATATACAATATTTTTGGACAAATGGTGCATACATCATCTGAAGATAAAAATGATTCTATTATAGATGTTAGTAATCTTTCTGAAGGTATTTACTTAGTTAAAGTTTTTACTGATGGATATTCTAAGACTAAAAAAATAGTAAAAAAATAACATTTTAAAAGGTTTAGAAACTAAACATACTTTGTATACAACTCTAGTTGTGCACGGTTAATCAATTTCATTAGATAAATTGATTAGTCTTGCTTTAATCTAAAGAACGGATACAAAGTATGTAATAAATATTTTACTTTATTTAAAGTTTAAACAAACTATTGCAGTCTTATCGGGTCTTAGCAATAAAGGTATTGAGGTTAGTAATCTTTTTCAAGGTATTTACCTTCTTAAAGTTTTTGCTGATTGGTACTTTAAGACAATAAATTAATTTAAAAAACTTTAGAAACTAAACATACTTTGAATACAAATTTACTGCACTCTGTTAATCAATTTAAGCCCATTTCATTAGATGAAATGAACAGTGTTGCTTTAATGAAAAGAACGGATACCAAGTATGTAATAAATATTTCTACTTTACCTAAAGTTTTAAACAAACTATTGGAGTCTTATCGGGTCTTAGAGATAAAGGGAAGAAGAATTATGAATTACTCCTCCCTTTATTTAGATACCGATAATTTTAAGTTTTATTTAGATCATCATAATGGAAGGGTAAATAGAACTAAAATTAGGCAACGTAAATATGTAGATTCTGATTTGACTTTTTTAGAGATAAAAAAGAAAAACGGAAAAGGAGAAACTAATAAATTCAGAATTAAAATTGATGATTTTGAGACCGAATTGTCTGATACGTCAAAAGAATTTATCTCAGAAATAACAAATCATAATTACGATTTGAAAACTAGTTTGTGGAATAGCTTTAACAGAATTACGTTGGTTAATTTAGAAGAAAACGAAAGGGTTACGATCGATTTAAATTTAACCTATTCTGTTGATGGTAAAGAAAAAAAATATAGTAATATCGTTGTTGTTGAATTAAAACAAAGTAGATTTGACAGAAAATCTCTTGTTGTTAAGGCATTAAAAAATGTAGGACATAATCCTTATAGCATTAGTAAGTATTGTATTGGTGTAGCAAATCTTTATAAAAATTTGAAACAAAATACATTTAAAATTAAATTATTAAAATTAAATAAAATTTCTGCGTAATATGGAGTTAATGGGCATCCCGTTGTTTGATGAAGACTTTTACAAATTAGCCTTCCTCTTTTTTATGAACTTGTTTTTTTTAACCATAGTTGTAAGATGGTTTTATTATGGTAGTACAGGTAGAAAAGATTACTTGTTTACATTCTATTTGGTAAGTATCGTTGTATTTTTCTTATCCTTTACATTAAAAAAATTTAAATTAGATATTGGTTTGGCTTTAGGTCTTTTTGCTATATTTGGTATTATTCGATATAGAACAGAGTCTATACCAGTTCGAGAAATGGGTTATCTATTTATTGTTATTGGTATCTCTATTATGAACTCATTTGCCAATAAAAAATTGAGTTATGCAGAAATTCTATTCTCTAATTTTGCAATAGTTACGGCAATAGGCGTGATCGAAAAAGTATGGCATCTTAAGCACGAAATATCTAAAAAAGTAATATACGAGAACATAGAAAACATAAAACCAAAAAACTACGATCTTTTAAAATCTGATTTAGAATTAAGAACCGGTTTAAAAATCAATCATTTAACGGTAGAAGATGTCGATTTTGTTAAAGATGCTGCTACTATTATTATTCACTATAATAAAACTCAAAATGAAAAGTAAGCTATTTATAACTTTTGCTACCTTAGTGTTTCTTTCTAATGTAAATTATGCACAAGTAGCCGATAATAAAGATTTTGCAATGTGGAATTCAGTAGGTATAAAATATTCTCCAATAAAGAAGCTTAAATTAGGAGTAGAACAGCATATAAGATTAAAAGAAAATGCATCTGAAACAGATGAATATTTTACCGAAGTTTTTGCAGGATTTGAGATAATAAAAGATTTAGAGATCGGTGGTGCAGCTCGATTTATTAGAGAAAATGATAATGTTGGTAAAATACAGGGTTATGAAAAGCATTTTAGATACAATGTAGATTTAACTTATAAGCTTGATAATATTAATAAATTTGATATCTCGTTTAGACTTAGATATCAAAATAAAAGAGAATTAGAGTTAGAGGAAGGTGTTGAAGATATTGCTGCAGAAAATTTAAGACTAAAAATGGGTATAGAGTATAATATTAAAAGCTGGCCTTTAGATCCTGAGTTTGCACTAGAGTTGTTTAATAGAAAAAGAGATGGTTTATCTTTTATTGGTGATGCTAAAATAAGTAGATATAGGCTTACTTTTGGCACAAGTTACAACTTAAAAAAGTTTGGTAAATTTGGTATTTATTATAGATATCAAGAAAACACACGAGTTGATAATACTTTTGTTACAGAAATTTTTGGGCTCAAGTATACGTATTCAATTAATTAATGTATTATGCCTCTATCTCTTTAATTAAATCGTTAAAGGTGATGATGTTTTTAACATTAAAATCTTGTTGATAGATAACATCTACTCGAAGGGCTTTTAATCCAGATACTCCTTGTAAATCTTCTAATTCTAGAAACTCAAGTGTATCTAATAGATTTTTAGATTGTAAGTAATTGATGTATTTTACATACTCTAGCGCATCTTTTTCTTGAGAATACACGATAGCTATTTTTCCAGGAACTGTCAAACGTTCTTTAGTGCCTTTAATATAGGCTTTATCGATACGTTTTTTTATGATTTCATATCTAATATTGTAAGCGCCATCAACATCAAATTGTTTTTCATCCATCCTAAATTTTATTGCCATAGCATTGCTGTGTACTAAAATTAAAGAAGCTACTCGTAAATCACTTTTCATGTTTTTTCGTTCAGAAAAAGCTAAGTTTTCCATTTCGCAGGTAACTTGTAGCTGCCATAAACGCAGATTATATAGGTATAAATCATCAAAAGTTCTACTTTTAGTAATAGATTGACCTATATACATATTGTATTCTACTCCGTCAGTTTTGTAGCGTTCAAAATAATGAGGAAACATATCTTGCGCCTGTTTTTGTCTATTGTCTAAGAATCTAGCAAGTTTATCATTTAAAAGTGTTACACTATCTTCATAGTCTTTTCTGCACTCGTAAACTACATTTAAATTCTTGTCTAAACGATTCATATAAATAGCGACTGTTTCTGATAGTGCTATGCTAATATCTTCTATATGTTTAAAAACAGGATAAATTTCTCTACTTAAAAAATCTAAAATGGTTACTTCATCACCAGCATTAAGACCTTCTTTTACGTCATTTAAGTAAGAAGATACTCTAAACATAAGTTCATTGTAAATCGGTAATTCTTCAGTTGTACAAGCGTCTTTTAAAACATGAATAGCCAATGTTAGCTGCGTAGTTAAATCTTCTTGTATGGCTTTGTTTCTTGCATCAGAAGATCCTTTAATATCACTCTGACCAAATAATGGATATACATTGTTAAAAACAATTTCATCTAATTTTGCATTTTCATTCATTTGGTGTTCTACATAATATTTTTCTGCGGCTTCGTAAAATCGCCATTTTACAGCACTATGTATAGAAGTGTAATTTTCTTGAATGGTAGCTTCTAATACATTTTGACGTTCTTCGGATGTTCGTTTAACTGCAGCTTCAAAAACAGGAATAATATCCTTTAATTTATTGATGTTTACAGAGTTTAAATCATAAGATTTTGGTGATGCAATTTCTAATAATGCTAAATCTCCATTGGCTGTAGCTTTAATAGGAATTAAAATAATACTTTGGATGCCTGCGTTATGTAAGTTTTGATAAAATAGATTTTTGTTACTGTCTAAGCCATATTTATTAACATCAGAAATTATAAATGTTTCGTGGTTTTTAAATACTTTTTGCATAATACCATCGCAGAAATATCCTTTATTGCATTCTATTTCAGCATTTTTATTTAAAATAATACTATTCGATTTTTTTACAACTGTTTCGCATAGTTTAGTATTTATATTATCGAATATAGAATAGCCTAATTTTAAATCTTTAATACTATAAAAATCTCTTAAATTACTTTGAAGTTTATAAATTAAATCATCTCCGCCTGATAATAAGTTGGCTTTAATTTCAGATAACATTTCTTCTGAGGTAACATCAAATAAGCTAACCAAACCAAAACCTTTAAAAATATAGCTGTTTGGTGGAAATTTTTCTTTCCATAGTTCTATATTTTCATAGTTGTCCAATAAGTTTTTAAAATCATCTTGCGTTAAATTTGGTGCAAATTCTGTGGGTTTAATTTCAGAAAAATCTGCATTAAAAGTGGCTCTATAATATTTCATAGTACCTGTTGATTTATCTGGGATATCAAAATAAAAGGGTCTTTTTACATCAATATTAAAACCATAAACAGCGCCTAAAATAAAAGTACATGCCATAACATACATACTATCATCTTCAAAATTACGAACAGTTAATTCGTAGTCATCTCCTGCATTATCTAAAATGTTTTCAAAACGATCTGTAAATTTAAAAGAAGCGAAAGAAAAAGGCACGCTTGCTGCTTTTATTTCATTTAATTGCAGAGGTTCTGGAAATAAAGGATTTAATAATAAATCGATCTGTTCTTTGTAAGTATCTAAAAGGCTGAGGTCTGAAAAACCATCATTTAATTCTGGGTGTTGATTGAATAAACTAACCATTTTTACTGCTGCTGTATGAAATGGATGGTTTTCAAAATCTTTGTGTGCATATTTTTCAAACATCACAAAAACTTTTTTAAAGGAAATATTTAATTGAAGTGGTAATTCTACCTCATCTATTTTGTTAGATTCTAGTACTCTCATAGTTCAAAAAATGTATGCTATTAGACGTTTTATGAAAGCTTAAATTACAAAAAAAACTTAACTTTATTATTTAGCGCCATTAAGAATGAAATAAAATTATAAAACTGTATTGAATTACACTAAAATTTTTCATTATTAATTTAATGGTGTTATATAAACAAAAGGCATTTAATGATGTATTAAATGCCTTTTGTATAAAAAATAGAATAACAAATCTATATCTAGAAAAAAGTTATTGAATATCTGGTTGTTTAATTTGAGGATCCCATTTTTTTAATTGGTTCTTGATCTCAGTAGTTACTTCTGCATCATTTTTAATATACCAGTCAACATTTTTATAGGTAATAGTACCATCACTTGCATAGTGAAAAAATACAATAGCATTTACGTAAGGATATTTCTTGTTAAAATCTTCGAGTGCATCTCCAAACCATTTGGCTCTATTTCCACCTGGTTTTAAAGAACCAAATTCTGCTATCATCATAGGTTTATAAAAAACAGCTAATTGATCATAAAAATTACCAAATATCTCTTTAAATGTCCACCAGTCACTCCAACTAGTACTGGTTCCATAATTTAAAGCACCTGTCGCAATTATATCTACATAATCAGTACCAGGGTAATATTCTTGAAATTTCCCATAAGATAAATGTGGACTCCATACCCAAATAACATTAGATGCACCAACGGATTCAAACACATCTCTAATGTGCTTAAATGCAGCTACATACTCAGTAGGTTCGTTATTTTGAGGACCCCAAGGATAACGATATGGGTCATTCATTTCATGACCTACTCTCAAATAAATAGGATAATCTACTTTCGCGGCCTCAGTTGCCCATTCTTTGATATACGTATCATAATCTCCGTTAGCAATAGACGAAAGTCCGTGCTCATTTCTTTGCTCTAGATCTTTAATGTTAGGAAAGTTTTCTTTTGAGAATTTTTCTAACCAAGGTTCCCAAGTAATCATTGGTACAGAGCCAATTCTTACGATTGCATCTACTTTATTTTTAGGAAAATCATAAATTTGACCTTCTCCCCACGCTTTGTAAATTTGAATAATAGGAAATGTTAAGGCTAATGAATCTTCTAGGTTAATAAGGTTTTCATAAGACTCTCCATTGCTATCATCTGCAGCTCCAAAAAGAATGTTTTTTGTTTTTAGAAGCGCGTATTTGTTTTTCCTTTGGTCTTTAAACCATTCTAGTTTTTTGCCTCTATTTTTTTCTCTTTTCCCTAAAATATTGTCTTGCTCAATATCTTTAACCATATTACCTATGTTTTCTAGAAATCCTCCTAATGGTCCTTTAGAGCTTTTACTTAATGATGCTAAACCATACACTATAAAATAACCGAGCACTAAAGCAAGTATTACATTAAAGAGCCTTTTAGATTTTTTTTTAATTGATGACATAATTATATTTGATTTATAACGGTTTTAATACCTTCTAGAGCGCTTTTTTTTAAGGCTCAAAACTTATCATTTTTTATTGTACAACTAGCTTTTACTTACATAGTATTAGGTGTAATTGTAGTTGGCAAAATTACTGTTTTTATTTAACTTTAATTTTTTTATCTTCTGTGATTACTATTCTACTCCAAGCATTTTCTGCCTTTAGAAATAGCGATTTATAAGCGGCAATAATGCCTCCAAAAAATTGCACGAAAGCAATCATAGCAAACCCTAACATACCCCAGGTTTTTTCTGCTGTAAGAATTAATTCACTTTGAGGAATGTAATATCTTCTTTCAATATATACACCAATAATTACAAATACAAATAAAATACAGTATATAATTAAAGGTTTCACAAAGGGACTCATAAAACCTTTTACGGCTACTTTTGCTGTAGGAATATATGGAACTTTTTTGTTGAGTAGTGCTAGAAAAAAGGCATACGTAAATACAGGCCAACAAGAATATTTGAGAACCATACCTCTCCAATGAATGCCTTTTTCGGTCTTTTTATCACATAAAAAGCTTTGCGCATGTGCATAAATTAGTATTGCTATGAATACAATAGGCGTTCCAAGAATAATAAATTCACTAAAATCCATACTAGCTGGACTTATTTTAGTCGCAAAGAAAAATAAAGGTATAAAAATAAAGAAGGCAGTCATTGGCCCAACTAAATAATAGGTACCTATAGAAAAATAAGATAGCTTTTGCCAAAAAGTTAATGTTTTTGAAGCCTTAGGCATTTCATCAAAAAGCATTTCAAATACCCCTCTTGCCCATTTTAATTGTTGCTTACAAAACGAACTAAAATCTTCAGGAACTAAACCACGACTAACAATTACTGGGTTGTAAACAGATTCCCATCCTTTAGAATGAATTCTAATAGAGGTATTTAAATCTTCAGATAAACCGGTAGCATGACCTCCAATACTTTCTAATGCTTTTCTTCTAAAAGTACAATTAGCGCCAATAGCAACTGCACCACCATAACCAAAGAGCCCCATTTGAGTAGGTCCATAAAAAACATAAGTCTGTTCTGCCGCGCCCTGTGCTGTAAAGGAACGAAACATATTGTAATACCCTTGGCTTACTTGAACAAAACCAACTTTTTCATCCTGAAAAAAACCAAGTGTTTGATCTAAAAAGTTAGGAAAAACAATATGGTCTGGATCTAAAACTAAAATATAGTCTTCATTAGTCATTTTCAAAGCTTCATTAATCTTACCTGCTTTTGCTCCAGGAACATTTACGATCTCTAACCATACCACTCCATGTTCTTCTGCCAACTCTCTAAAAGCCGGGTCTTCTGTGTCATCTAGTAAATATGTTGTATGCGGATAATTTAAGTTTTTTAAGGCCTTAAAAGTGTTTTCAAACATGGATAAAGGCTCACCAGGAGAAGATGTTGTAAATACAGCAACACTTAAATTTTTTTCTGGAATAGGTACTTCTTTAGGTTTTTTAATACGTAGATAATTTATCCAGATTAAAGCTATTCTAATATTTCCGTAACCAAAAAGTAAGCTTAAAATAATAAATAAAAAGAAATTCTCAATATGTTCTTTTCTAAACCACCATTCAGTTAAGTTAAATATACTCATTAAGCCAGCAAGTGTTAATCCTAGAAAGATTGCTTTATCTAAACTAGTTACCTTTTTCGCTTGCTTAAATACCCATAAATCATCTCGTAATTTTGAATTCATTAAAATGTAAAATTTAATCCTAGGTTAATATTTTGTCTAGTATAGAAAAATGTTTCTTGATCTATATACGTAATTTTTGCACTAAAATGATCTGAAAACTGATACTCTATATTTCCTGTGAGTTCTATTGGCGTAAAAGTAGCGTCGTAAAATCCTCCTATTTCTATACTATTTGGTGTTACTTGAAGCGGATAGGGATTTCTGATATTTCCTATAAAACCATAACTGACTTTTGCTTCAAATGATAATTTTTTAATTGGTTTATAGTTAACCACAAATAAACCAGAGTGAATTTCTTGTTCTTTTGGAGTAAAATAGGGGTCATATACACCTACACCTTGATTGTCAAAGAAAAATAAAACATCTTTAGAGTCTGTATAATTGTAGCTATAACCGATTTGAAAATTAAACTTTCGAAATTTTATAGGTTGTGATAAAACCCAAGAGCCAAATGATGTTATTTCATTATCGTCTTTAAAAAATTGTAAATCATACCACGCATGAAAAAGCACCCATTTATTATTATAGTCTAGTTCTCCAAAAGCACTTTGATAGGTTAAATTAATTGCAGTACTCGCTATAGTGCCTAATAGAGCTTCTTTAGAATATCCAAAGTCTAATGATGCATTTTTAAATAAGTTTTTTGAAAATCGTATACCACCAATAAAATCTGATTGATCTGAATCATTTAAATACGCACCACCGGTTACTTTTATAGCTAGTTTTAATTTATCAAAATAAAATTGATTCTTTAATTTAAGAATTAAAGCACCTTCTTTTTGAGGTGAAAAACGATATCTTGATATTTCTAATTCAGGGCTTAAAAATCTAGAAATATATTCTCCAGCAATTATATGATTTGCAAAATAATCTAAAGGTTGCGAATCTGTCTGATACTCAAAGTCAGTTTTAATATAAGTTGCTGTTAATGAATTTATTTGGTTTTCTAGATTTTTTGTAATTTCTGTTTTTGGGTAAATTGTTTTAATTCGAGCTATTTCTTTTCTAGCATCTTGTATATTTCCTTTCCAAAAACTAATATTTGCAAGCATCATTAAAAACTCAGAATTTGTTGAGTTTTTACTTAGAAATCTAAATAATATAGATTCTACTTTATTTATTTTTCCAATCTTATATAAAAATCTCGCATAATCTAATTGAAGATTTATATTCGTAGCATCAATAGAGATCGCTTTTTTAAATTTATTCTTAGCTTGTGCATTGTTATTATTCATAGACAAAGCATAGGCGTATAACCAATTTACATACAAGTTTTCAGAATAAGTATCGTAGTAATTAGACAAAAATAGTACTGCCTTATTATATTCATTCTTTGAAATGTAGTCTTTAGAAATTTTTAAGAGTTCATCTACATTTTTAAGAGTAGTGGAATTTTTTTTTGATGAAGTTTTAGGGGGTTGATCTTGACAAAAAATAAAAGGACTAAAAAAGATAAAAAAGCAAATGCTACTAATTCTTAAGAGTTTGAAAATTTTATCTACTCTTGTTCTATTCATTATATGTTAATTTTTTGTCTTATCTAAAATGTTTAAAGTTATCATAGAAAATGCATTTAATTTTCACAAAGTAGCAAATATATATATAAATTTTAAATATCGATTTAATTAATAAGAGTTTTAGCTTCTATTAAACAGAATAAATATGCTGTTTAACTATAAATATTTAGATTCTTTTTATATTTAGAATAAAATCATAGCTTTATAATTGAAGTAAAATTTTATGAGATTAATTTCTTAAAGATATTTTTTAACAAAAAGTCGTTTAAAATAATTTTTAAACGACTTTTTGTTAGCTATAATATTAAATAATTACAAGGCATCTGTAGTGCCAAAATCTTTCCAAATATCAGTAGCTTGATAACTTGATATTGATGCAGCAGGCACTTTTAAGGTTGCACTACCTAAAGGAATAAATTCAAAAACACTTGCGTCTATAGTTAAAGGTGTAGCTATATTTACAGATACATTCTGTAAACTACCACAATTGTAAAAGGCACTGTTACCAATACTTGTTACACTATTTGGTATTGTAACGTTTGTTAAACTTGTACATTGAAAAAACGTTTGCTCTGATATACTTGTTACTGTATCTGGAATGTCAAAACTTGTTAAACTTGAACAAAGACCAAAAGCAGTTTTCCCTATAGCCGTTAAGCTACTTGGGAAATTAACTTTGGTTAAACTGCTACAAGCATAAAAAGTGTTTTCTGGGAGAGTAGTAATACCCTCTGGAATTGTAATTTCACTTACACTGTTACAACCACCAAAGGCACCATCTTTAATAGTAGTTACACTATTAGGAATGTTGATTTCAGTTAAACTGTTACAGTTCCAAAAAAGTGTTGCTTCAATTGTTGTTAAACTACTTGGTAAGGCAAAATTCTTTAAGCTGAAACAATTTCCAAAGGCAGCGCTACCTATGCTAGTTACACTGGCAGGTAAACTGATATTTTCTAAACTCGCACATCCATAAAAAACAGCATTTCCAAGGCTTGTTACATTCGTTGGTATATTTATATCTGTAAGATTAGAACATTCGTAAAATAAATTGTCAGATAAGCTTGTATAACTGTCTGGAATTACAGCCTTTGTTAAACCAATACATAAGCCAAAAGCAGAATCACCAATAGTAGTTACTGTATTTGGTATGGTAATTTCTTTTAAAATTGAGCAAGAATAAAAAGCAGAATTTCCTATTGTTGTTATATTGCTTGGTATGGTATACGTTTCTATATTATTACAAGCAAAAAAGGTAGCTTCTGGAATTGTTGTATAAGTTGATGGTAACACTACAGTAGTTAATGAATTACAGAAACCAAAGACTGCTGTTCCCATATTTTCATTAGCAACACTATCTGGTATTGTAACATTATTTAGGCTACTGCAATAGTAAAAAGCAGAATTCCCAATACTAGTTATTGTAGATGGTATGTTAATCGAAGCTAAACTTTCACATCCAAAAAAAGCATTGTCTGGCAGTTTATCAGTTGCTGCAGGAATATTTATAGATGTTAAACTTTTACATTGACCAAAAGCGGTGTGTTCTATTTTTGAAACAGTATCTGGTACATCAATACTTGTTATCCTCGAAGAATCGTAAAACGCAAGTTCTCCAATAGTAGTAATACTCTCAGGAATGGTAACGCTTAGTAATTCATAACAATAAGCAAAACCTTCATTTGCAATACTAGTTACTGTATAGGTTAAATCAAACTGATCTATAGTTTCGGGTATATTTAATGTACCTGAAGGTCCAGCAGTTGTGTTTTTTTCTATTGATACTTCTTTAGTATCTGAGCTGGTTATACTGTATTTTAAATCGCCAATGGTAAAAGTGGTTCCAATTGCTGGACCACTTGGTGGAATTACAACAACTGACACCGTGGCTGTAGAAGTATCTCCATTACTATCGGTAATTGTATAATTAAAAGTATCAGTACCTTCAAAGTTTTCTTCTGGGCTATAATCGATAGTGTCATCTGTTGGGTTAGTAGTAGTTCCTTCTGTATTAACAGTAATTGATCCGGCATTAGCTGTAGTAATTGAACTAATAGATATTGCACCAGAATTAGGGCCATCGTCACCAAAATCATCATTAGCTACAACAGTAATATTAACTGAGGCACCTTTATCAGTAGAACTAGCATCGTCAACAGCATTTGGGATGTCATTCTCAGCTCCATCTATAGGTTTGCTGCACGATGTAAATAAAATAGAAACGACTACAAATAGATAAAATATTTTTTTCATTTTTTTATATTATAGGGTTATAAACGAATTGAAACAAAGGTATTTAAATATTCCTTATATCAAATATTTTTTCATTTTTTAAAATGATACAACTGCTAACTTTTTTATTTTTGCCTAAAATATATAGTAATAGGTACGCCAGAAAAATTATAAATTTCTCTCAATTTATTTTCTAGAAAACGTTTATATGGGTCTCTAACGTACTGAGGTAAATTACAGAAAAACGCAAATTGAGGTGTTTGAGTTGGTAGCTGCATACAATATTTAATTTTTACAAATTTACCTTTTGTTGCAGGTGGTGGATAACTTTTTATAATGTCTAGCATTATATCATTAAATTTACTGGTAGGAATTCTATTTTTTCTATTTTCAAAAACTTCTACAGCAGTTTCTATAGCTTTAAATAAACGTTGCTTTGTTAATGCAGATATAAAAATAATTGGTACATCTGAAAAAGGCGCAATTTGTTCTTTTACTTTAGCTTCGTAATCTCGCATTGTATTGGTTTCTTTTTCAACCAAATCCCATTTGTTAATTAAAATTACAACTCCTTTTCTGTTTTTTTCTGCTAGCCAAAATATATTTTGATCTTGCCCTTCAAATCCACGAGTGGCGTCGACTACTAAAATAATAACATCAGAATATTCTATAGAACGCACAGCACGCATTACAGAGTAAAATTCTAAATCTTCTTTTACTTTCGATTTTTTTCTAATTCCTGCGGTATCAACTAAATTAAAATCAAATCCAAAACGATTGTATTTCGTGTCAATAGAGTCTCTTGTAGTACCGGCAATATTGGTAACTATATTTCTTTCTTTGCCAATTAAAGCATTTATAAATGATGATTTTCCTGCATTTGGGCGCCCAACTACTGCAAATCTTGGTAGTTCTTTTTTGTCGAAATCTAATTCTTCGATAGGAGGCATTTTTTCGGCTAAGGCATCTAATAAATCTCCAGTTCCACTTCCATTAATAGAAGCTATTGTAAAATAACCTCCTAAACCAAGATTGTAAAATTCTACAGCATCGGGTTCACGCATGGCGTTATCAACCTTATTTACCACTGTAAAAATTGGTTTTTTTACTTTTCGTAATAATTTAGCAACTTCGTCATCCATAGGGGTAATGCCGTCTTCGACATTTACAACAAAAACAATAATGTCTGCTTCATCTATAGCTAGGTTTACTTGTTTTCTAATTTCCTCTTCAAAAATATCATCAGAACCAACAGCATAACCACCAGTATCTATTACAGAAAATTCTTTTCCATTCCAGTCCGATTTTCCATAATGACGGTCTCTAGTTACGCCGCTCACAGAATCTACAATAGCTTCTCTTTTTTGAACAAGTCTATTAAAAAGTGTCGACTTTCCTACATTTGGTCTTCCTACAATGGCAACAATGCTATTCATTTGGGTTCAAATTTTTTGCAAAGATACAATTTACTATACGATTTAGTTGTAAATTTAAAGGCTTATAAAATAGGTTTTTATGGATGAAAAATCGAATATTTTAATTGAGAAAAGAAATAGTGAAGTTTTTTTAAGACCAAGATTCTCTATCGATTTAGATACAAGTAAGGATAAAATACTACAAATTTTTTCTGGTGAATTAAAGAATGAGAATGATAAAATTTCTGGAAATATTGTTGATGGGCACATTTTTATATCCATTGGCAAAAAGGATGATCATTTTTGGTCGCCCCAATTGCATTTAGAAATTATAGAAAAAACATCAGAAACTTCAATTTTAAAAGGATTATTTGGGCCAAAACCACAAGTTTGGACACTTTTTATGTTTGTTCATTTTGTAATAGGATTTGCTTTTTTAGCCTTTTGTGTGGTTTTATACACTAGAGTTTCATTGAATACCTCTTTGTTTTTTCCGATATTAATGATGATTATTTTACCATTAGTATGGATACTGCTGTATTTTTTGGGAAAAATAGGGAAGAGTACAGGAAAGCATCAAATGAATCATTTACACGATTTTATGCTAAAGGTAATTGAGAAATAAAAATAGTTGAATTAACTTTGATTGTAACCAAAACGTTTTAATTGGTTTTTATCACTTCTCCAGTTTTTATTTACTTTAACGTATAGCTCTATAAACACTTTTTTTTCAAAAAATTTCTCTAAATCTTTTCTTGCTTCAGCACCAACTCGTTTTATGGCTGTGCCTTTATGTCCAATTATAATCCCTTTTTGAGTATCACGTTCTACCATAATTATAGAACGAATTCTAACAATGTTTTCTTCTTCGATGAATTCTTCTGTTTCAACCTCTACAGAATAAGGAATTTCTTTTTTGTAATGCATCAGAATTTTTTCTCTAATTTTTTCATTTACAAAAAACCGTTCTGGCTTATCTGTTAGTTGATCTTTCGGATAAAAAGCAGGTCCTTCAGGTAATAATTCTTTTATTTTTTCAAAAACAGCAGAAACGTTAAAGCCCTCGAGAGCAGAAATTACAAATACGTCTGCATTTGGTACTTTTTCTTTCCAATATTCTATTTTTTCTTCTACTTCATCTTGAGTAGATTTATCAATTTTATTTAAAAGTAAAATAATTGGAATTTCACTATGAATTATTCTTTTAAAGAAGGCTTCGTTTTTTAATTCTTTCTCACCAACTTCTACCATATAAATTAAGATATCAGCATCTTCAAATGCAGATTTCACAAAATCCATCATAGAAGATTGTAATTCGTAGGCAGGTTTAATAATTCCTGGTGTATCAGAAAACACAACTTGATATTCTTCGTGATTTACAATTCCTAAAATTCGATGTCTTGTGGTTTGGGCTTTCGGAGTGATTATAGATAATTTTTCACCCACTAAGGCATTCATTAATGTAGATTTTCCCACATTAGGGTTTCCAATAATATTTACGAAGCCAGCTTTATGTATCATATTGCAAAGATAGTTTGTTTTTATAGTTTGTTAGAATGTAGGGTATTAAAAAATATTTAAAATAAAGTTTGGAGAATGCTTACATTGTGTTGTATCTTTGCAGTCCAAATCGCGGGATAGAGCAGTAGGTAGCTCGTCGGGCTCATAACCCGAAGGTCACTGGTTCGAGTCCAGTTCCCGCTACAAGGCTTAAAGCTAATTAAATCAACGAATTGTGTCTCACAATTCGTTTTTTTTATGCTTTTAAATTCCTTACTTTTACGAAACGTACATGAAAACGTACACGTTTTTACTATGAAACTGAATTATTCTGAGCCAAGAATCTATACTGGTGGTGTAGATATTTCGATTTGGTCACAACTTACAAATGAAGAAAAAAAGAAACCCCTTTCGAAAGATTGGTTCGTTTGCCATCATTCGTATCTTAGTGGCATTGTGTTCAGTGTGCCAGAATTAAATAAGAGTTGTATTCAATAAGAATTAAGCATATTGGTTTTTTACTTTTCAAGTACTAATCAGCAATGAAATTCATCATATTTTGAGTATTTTGCATTCAATATTATTAATAAACTAAAATCTACATACCTTTTTATCTTTTGAAAGGCTTTTTGCCTAGTAAATGCCTTTATAATTTGATAGGAGCAGAGCTCATAAATCAATATTAAAAATTCTAGAAGAGTTTGAAAATGACTGTGGTGAGTTAGAAAATAAAACGAGATAAACTAATGATTTTCAATACTTTAATTAAATGTCTTAGTTCGCCTGAAAATCTATGATGAGTAAAATTTCATCATTTCTATACAAGTAAAAAAGACCTCAACCCGAGGTCTTTTTAATGGAAAGCGAGCCTTATATAAATAATTAAAAAATTTCATTAAAAATTTTCTTATAATTTTCCGGATAACAAAAGTTTTTTGTTCTGATTATCATTTGCTGTTAAAAAAAACATTTAAAGTATACCATAACAATACATCTCTAAAAAGAGGAGGTATTATGCTAATACAATTCGTTTTGAAAAATAATAAAAACACCCATAAAAATTCTTGAGGTTTTACGCTTTAGTAATTTATTATAGTGATTAAGATGTTTTTATGAATCTATCCCAACCAAAATTAATTTATAACGGCATCTAAAGCATCATCTCCGTCCGTTTCCCAAGCCATGTCGTAAGCTTGTCCATTTAAACCAACAATTTGCTTTGTAGATAAATTGGTTAATAAAAGAGAATCAGCTATAACAATACCTGTTAAACTTCTACCTCCTAAAAAATAGCCTTCAGAGATCTGGTCGCTAAATAAGCAATAATAGCTACTAAAGCAGTAAAGCCGACAAAAGTAATAAATTGCATAGTTCGTTGGTTTAATAAAGAATCAACCATTTATGAGGTCTGAAAAATGAAAACCTTGTGTGTTAGGTTATAATTACCCCTTATTTGGTCTGTTATACCCATTAAATTTTTGAGTTAGTTTTTAAATTTGTGAATTACTAAATTTTAATAAATGAAAATATTTTTTTTAGTCTTTACAATCGTAGTGTTTTTTTTTCCTTTAAAACAATATGGGCAAGAAACTAAAAAACCAAACGTAATTATTATTTTGACTGATGATCAAGGTTATGGAGATGTTGGTTTTAATGGTAACAAACAATTAAAGACTCCTAATTTAGATCAACTTGCAAAAAATGGTGTCATTTTTACAAATGGATATGTAAGTTATGCTGTTTGTGGCCCCAGCAGGGCAGGTATCATTACAGGTAGGTATCAAGATAAATTTGGCTATAGTAGAAATCCACTTTTTGCCCCAAAAGATGGCTCTTTGGGTTTACCTTTAGAAGAAGAAACAATTGCTGAATCTCTTAAAAGTGGAGGTTATAAAACAATGGCAATAGGTAAATGGCATTTAGGAACTCACGAATCTCAACGCCCATTAAAAAGAGGTTTTGATGAGTTTTTCGGGTTTTTATCTGGCGGGCATAAATATTTTCCTGAGCAACTTAATAGAAATAATTTGTCTGAAGTAGGTTCTCAATTCGATGCGTACAACACTAAATTATTAAAGAATAATATACGTGTTGATGAAAAAGAATATTTAACAGATGCGTTTTCTAGAGAGGCAGTTAATTTTATAGACAAACAAAAGAAAAAGCCTTTCTTTTTGTATTTGGCTTACAATGCACCTCATGCTCCATTACAAGCAACTGAAAAATACTTATCAAGATATCCAAATATAAAAAACGAAAAACGAAGAACTTATGCAGCAATGGTTAGCGCTGTTGATGACGGCGTTGGATTAATTTTAGAGAAACTAAAAGAACTCAAGATAGAAGAAAATACAATGGTGTTTTTCTTGTCTGATAATGGTGGAAATGAAAACAAAGGTTCTTATAATGGACAATTAAGAAAAGGAAAAGGTTCGTTATATGAAGGTGGTATACGAGTACCATTTGCTATGCAATGGAAAGGGAAAATACCAGCAGGAATGTTTTATGAAAATCCAATTATTTCTCTAGATATTTTTGCCACAGCTGCTAGTTATGCACAAGTTTCTCCAAAAAATAAACTTGATGGCGTTAACTTAATTCCTTTTTTAACGAGAGAAGATAAGAGAATTCCTCACGAAGCATTGTATTGGAGAATGTTCGATAAACAATCTTTTGCAATTCGGAAAAATAATATAAAGCTAATCAAGAACAATAAAGGTGAAATAGGTCTTTATAATCTTTCTAGTGATCTTTCTGAAAAGAGTGTTTTAAAAGACAGTATTATGTTCAAAGAGTTGCAAAAATTGCATAAAGCTTGGAATTCTTTAAACATAAACCCAATTTTTGATGGTTTAGGTCAAAATAAATCATACAATTTAAAGCATCCTGATCGATTTAAAAATGTTGAAAAATATTAAAACTAAAAACCGTTTTGTTATAATACTATTACTTCTTGTAATAGTTGCAACCTCTTGTAATTCAAAGAAAACGACAAATTATTATTTTAATTCAATATCTGGTAGTAATCAAAACTCAGGAACCTCTCGAGAAGCACCTTTTAAATCATTAGAAAAATTAAAAGAACTGCTTTTATTGCCTGGAGATTCAATTTTACTTGCTAGTAATACCATTTTCATAAGCCCATTGTATTTACAAAACGTTGTGGGTTCAGCACAAAAACCGATTGTAATTTCTAATTATGCTGATTATGAAAAGTCTTTAAAAGCAATTATTAAAACTAATGATGCTTTAAACGGAATATTAATTGAAAATTCAAGTTTTATAGAGATTAGCAATATTCAAGTTTCTGCAAACTCATCCAAAGAAAAAAAGAACAGCCGGACAAAAGAAATGCGATGTGGCGTTTTGGTAAAAACCTCGAAAGAAGGAAATTATGAACATATTTATTTAAAAAATCTAGATATAAAAGATATTTTTTATGAAAATAAAAACTTCACAAGGTCTTTAAAAGAAACTAAATCTGCTAACGGAACTCAAAATTATGGTTGGGGAATTCGTTTTATCAACAATACAAAAAACACCCTTTTAAGTGATGTGAAAATTGAATCTTGTACAGTTACCAATGTTTCGCATACTGGTATTAAATTAACTTCAAGAATAAAAAAATACGGAATAATAGATTTTATAATTTCTGATACTAAAGTTACGGAAACTGGTGGGCCAGGAATACAAATGTCTGGTGTAAAAAACGGACATATTTTTAACAATATAGTCGATAAATCTGGTAGTACTGACGACTCAAGAAAATGGGGGAGAGGAAGTGGACTTTGGACTTGGGGTTCATCAAACATTCTTATTGAAAAAAACAGATTTACAAATGCCAATGGTCCTGGAGATTCTGCTGGAGCACACATAGATTTCAACTGCAAAAACATTGTATTACAATATAATTTTAGTGCAAATAACGCTGGTGGTTTTTGTGAAATTTTAGGAAACAACTACAATTGTGCATATAGATATAATATTAGTGTTAACGACGGTTTTAGAGTAAAAGGAGAAAACAATGCTTTTCAAGAAGGTAAAATATTTTGGTTAAGCGGTTACATAGGCAAAGGGAAAAGAAAAGGCCCTTTTAATAGTTATTTTTATAATAATACCATTTATGTTAAAGAATCTATTCAAGTAAAAATGGCATTAGCCAAAGAAGCTAAAGGAATTTTAATTGCCAATAATATTTTTCATATAGAGGGCAATAGTAAATTGGTAAAAGGCGATCAATATAACCCTGAAAAAGATGGAAAATGGTCTGCTAAAAATATCTTTTTTAAAAATAATTTGTTTTTACACACATCTAGTTGGCCAGTAAAAATGCCAATTCAAGATAATAAACCACTTTATGGCAATGCAGTATTTCAAAATGCTGGGGGTTTTTCGTTAAAAGATTATACACCTAAAAATATAGATTTAATTAAAAATAAAGGAATTGTAATTCCTAAAATTAAAAATGATTCTATTGGTGTTTTTTACGGTATACATACTAATAAAGATATTTTAGGAAATAACATTACAGGTTTACCAGATTTAGGCGCTATAGAGTTAAAGTAAAAAGAAAATGAAAAGGTTTGTAAAAAACATACTTTGCTGGTTTTGTATCTTAAATACTGTTTTAGTATTCACACAAACCGATTATCATTTTAGTAATTCTGGTAACGACACCAACTCAGGTACACAGACAAATCCGTTAAAAACCATATCAAAATTAAACAGTTTAAACTTGTCTGCAGGAGATAGAGTACTCTTTAAAAAAGGAGATATTTTTGTTGGTCAAATTATTATTAACCATTCAGGTGCTGAAAATTCACCAATAATATACGATAGCTATGGTACTGGTTCTAAACCAATTTTAACAGCAAGTAATGGTGATGACGGAATTGACGACCCCATGAGTACTATAAAAATTATTGGCAAGCAGTATTTAGAATTTCATAACCTAAAAATTGAAAATGAACGTTTTGATACAGATGGTAATTCTGAAAATGATGATAAATCGTTCGGTTTTTTTATTCGAAGTTTTTTAACCTTACCCGATTCAAAAAATTTTGAAGATAGAAACTTGTTCAAATATTTTCGTTTTTCGAACCTTACGCTTCAAAATATTTACTCTTTAGGTATAGATAATACAACATTTAATAATATTAGAACTTCAGGAATTTATTTTTGGGACGCATTTGTAAATGATGTAATTATAGAAAATTGCCATTTTACAAATATAGAACGTACAGGAATTTGGTTAAGAAGATATGTTTCTGATGCTATTATTAGAAACAACAGATTTATTGATATAGGTGGTTCTGGCACCATAATTTCGGTTTCTAAAAGAGTTTTGTATGACAATAATATAATGCGTTTTACAGGCGCAAAAACCGATACAAGAATGGCTGGTAGAGGAAGTGGAATGTGGGTTTTTGGTTCTGATGATGTTGTAGCACAACATAATATTTCGCAACATTCAAGAGGAGCAGGAGATTCATCTGGCATGCATGTAGATTATGCCAATACAAACATTTTATATCAATATAATTATTTAGAAGATTCAGCAGGTGGTTTTTGCGAAACTTTAGGGGATAATGATACTATTATTTGGCGCTATAATATTAGTGTTAATGAAGGTACAGAAGAAGGTGGAGGTAAAAATAAATTGCTTTGGGTAAATGCGTATGCAGGTAAAAATAGAAACATCAAGAGTAAAAATATATTCATTTATAACAATACTATTTATCAAGGTAAAGATTATAAGAATACCGTTTCAGATTCTAAAATTCAATTTGTTGCAAATGATATTAATTTTATGAATAATATTATTTACTTAGAATCTAATGCAAAATTGGGCATAAAAGACTTTGAATATAATGTGGGTACTTCAAATTTTAAAAAAAACTTATTTTTTGGAGGAACAATTGCATCAGCTTTTAAAAGTTTAGATGCATCAAGAGTAGAAGTAAATCCTCAATTTACAATATCAGGAATTAAACACTTTTCAGGATATAAAATTAAATCTTCCAGTCCAGTTAAAGACAACGCACATAATTTTACTGAGCCTATTTTTCCTTTGGCTGGCAATGGTATTTTTAAAAATATTACTTCTAAAGCAACCAAAGATATTTTCGGGAATGCTGTAAACCTCTCAGGAACAACAAATATTGGAGCAGATAATGGTTCTGGAGTTACGGTAAAAAATATAATTACATACGAGGCAGAAGATTCGATTTTAGCAGATGGTGCAAATGAAATTAATTGTTCAAATGCCTCAGGTGGTAGAGCTGTTAATTTTCAAGGTGATAATAAGTCAATCACATTTAATACGATTGATGTAGCAGAAACTACTACATATTTAATTACTGTATATTATCTAAATGCTGTAAAAAACCATTTAAAAATATCTGTAAATAATAATGAAACAGAAACAATTCTTTTACCAGCAACAGATGGTTATTGTTTTCAATCTGGCAATCCAACTTCATTTTCAGTGTTAAAAAAATTAAATGTAGGCACAAATACGTTAAAATTTAAAAATGGAATTTTAGATAAAATTGAAGTTGTTTCTATAGATAACTCAACCTTAAACATAGATAATCCTATTTTAAATGATGGTAATAAATTATTTTATATAGAAAAAACCCTACTCAGAAATTCAGAAAATATCCATGTAAAATATTATGATATTGATGATTTTAAGCCAACCAAAGTTTCCGTTTATAATATAAATGGAGGCGTGTTATTCAGAAAAAAGTATACCACTAGTTTGATAGAAATAGAAAGCAACAGCTTAGGAAAAGGTTTAAAAATTGTAGTTGTAGAAGCTGGAAGTAAAGTTTTGGTAAAAAAGATAATCATTTATTAAACTTAGCGTTATGAAAAAATATTTACTATTGATACTCATTTTTTGCACAACAATAAGTTTAGCACAAAATCTAATTGAAAACGGTAATTTTGAAACCAAAAATCTTTCAGGTTGGAGTGGTTATAACAATCAAAACGTAGAAGATGATTTAACAAAATCAAGAATTGGAGGCATTATAAATGGTGATGGTTCTTTATATCAAACCATTAACGTAAATGCTGGTGAAACGTATATTGTACACTTTAATTATCGCTGGGTAATTGGCGAAGGTAATTACGACCTTATTGTAAGAGTAAAAGAAGAAGATACAGCAGGAAGACCAAATTTAGATTTGGTGAACGGCACATCTACAGACGGTTTTAAACTAGATACAACTCCAGATAAATGGTTTAATAACAATACGTTTTCGTTTACTGTACCTTCAGGAATCTCAAAAATTAGATTATTGTTTTACAAAGCTAAAGATAATAGACCACTTAGAATTGACAATATTTCTTTAATAAATAGTAATAGTACAACTAGAAATTTTGTTGATGAAAATAGCCCTAGAAACGCGCAACCTCAAGGAACAGTTCCTGGAGATTGGACATTAGATTTTAGTGATGAGTTTAATGACTCGAACTTAAACCTTGCGAAATGGTATAAAAGTGTGAGCACCAGATCAAGAGCCCCAAGAATGGATAAAGGGATAAATGATTGGAGATGGATTTCTGAAAATGCCTTTTTAAACAATAATGGAGCATTAGTTTTAAGAGCCACAAAAATAAATAATAGTGCAATGCGTTGTGGTTCAGTAGAGTCTAGAGGTTTATATGAAACAAAATATGGTTATTTAGAAGCTAGAATAAAAATTGCAAAAACAGCAAAAGGAAATCACACAGCTTTCTGGTTGCAAGGAAAGAACCAAGGTAACGTAGATAATTCTGCAGCAGATGGGGCAGAGGTAGATATTTTTGAATCTGCCTGGACCACAAATACATCAAAAGCAGTAGTGCACTATGATGGCTATGGTGCTAGCAAGAAAAATCATACGATTCCTTTTAATACGCCAAATATTCATAATGATGAATTTCATACGTATGGTTTATTATGGACAGAAACAGAAATGTATATATATTATGATGGTAAACAAGTAAAATCTAACAATTCTAGTAAACCTTTTCCATTTTCTACAAACCCAACAAATGGTCAAGATTTAGTGCCAAATGTAAAACAATGGTTATGGCTTTCTGTAGGCGCAAGTTTTGGTGATGGCGATTTTCAAAGCCAGCCAGTAGGTTTATTATCTGATGCTGTGGTAGATTATGTGCGTGTTTATAAGCCAGTAAGTGCATTGAGTGTACATGATAATTTACATAAAAATGAAGAAAGTTTGCAGATTTATCCAAACCCTATAAATGATTTTTTAACGATAATCTCTCAAGAATCAAGCATTAATATAACCGTTTTTGATGTAAAAGGAAAACGGATTTTGCATCATAAAGCCACTTCAAATCAAACACAATTAGATTTCTCTGGTTTTGTAAAAGGTGTTTATTTTATTCAAATCAAACAAAAGGATAAGATTACCTTTAAAAAAGTGGTTTTCTAAATTATTTTATTAAAACTGCTGATTAGGTAATCTTAGAACCTGAGTGTTGTGAAAAGAGTAAAATAAAAAGAACGGTTTTATTCATTCTGAGCAATAAAATTAGTTTCTTTTTTAGTAAATAAACATCAAAAATTTTCGTCTCACCAAAGACCAGATCTACCTCTTTTTTTAGTAACCAACTCAATTAATTCCGTTAACAATGGTTTGGCTATGCGGATTATCTTCTTGCTGCCTTAACAATTCAGGATTTGTAATTCCTGTTTTTACGTCATCAAAAGGTTTGTTATACGCTACTTTAATAGGTTATTAGTTTCTAATTTAAGGGTACTATGGTTTTCTGTAAATACTGTTTGCACCCTATATTCAGTTGTTGGTAAAAGACAATTATAATCGAAATCAATTTCTAATGGAAAAGGTTTTATACTTTTCTTACAATTTGTATTTCAGCTCCCCAAACCTAAATGCTATTTACTAAAAACTGCAATAGTATAACCTAAGTTTTTTTGGTAAAGTTTCTATTGCTTTACTAATTCATAAAGGTGTATCTACAGATAAAAATTCCTGTATTATTTCTGAACAAATTGGCCTATTTAGAGCGAATAACGATATGGTGTGCAAGGGCACTATAACTAGTGAATTTCTACAACCAAAATCATCAACATAAAAGGTAACCATATTTGGTTTTGTGTTGATTTCATTTTTTGATTTAGAGCATAATTTTGGTTCTATTTTTACAAGATAAAAGCTGTAAAAAAAGAGAAGAGTACAAGTAAATTTTTGGTTGATTAGTTTTTTGAGATTTTCATATTCTTAACAGGTTTATTGTACAAAACTTCTTTGTTTTGCATTAACCTTTTATGAATATGAAAGGTAACATCCATCCAGTCTTTGTCTTCTTTCCAAAGAGGAGACATCATTTTAGATTCCCATTGAAAAAGTTTGTTATTCAATAGTTTTAAAGTTGCTTTTTTGGTTCTTGATAAATCTTTAGTTTCAGAAATATCACTAGATAAATCGTATAAAACTTCACCATATTTTTTTAGTTTGATGAGTTTAAAATCGTTGTAACGCATTCCAGATTCTTCTAATTTCCTCCAGAATAATTGGCTGTGAGGATTGCCATCTTTTTTATTTTTTAGGTATGGAAGAAGGTTTACACCATCTAACTCTGTTGTGTTTTTTGATTGAATATTAGCTGCAGCAATTGAAGTTTTAAAAATATCTAAAGAAGAGGTTAAGCCATTAAAAGTTTGGTTGGGCTTTATTTCTTTTGGCCAACTTACAATAAACGGTACTCTATGACCACCTTCAAATTTATTGCCTTTCCAACCTTTTAAAACTCCGTTTTTTGAAGAGTTATTGTTTGCACCTCCGTTATCACTTATAAAATAGATAAGCGTATTATCATAAATATTTAGCTCTTTGAGTTTGGTAATGAGTTTGCCAATATTTTCGTCTAAAGACCAAGTCATGGCTGCCAATTTTTTTCTCGGATGATTTTTATATTTCTCTAAGTGCTCTTTTTTAGCATGCATAGGTGTGTGCACTGCGTTGTAAGCTAAATACATAAAGAAAGGCTGTTCTTTATTTTCTTCAACAAATTTTACAGAATAATCTCCTAAAACATCTGTTAAATATCCATCAAATTGAACTCTTTTTGAATTGAATTGTAACATATGTTCTTTCGATGGATTTGTTATAGGAAAATAAGATCTACCACCCGCTAAAAAACCATAGAATTCATCAAAACCTCTTTGATTAGGATGATCACTTTCTGTAGCCCCTAAATGCCATTTACCAACAGCTGTAGTTTTATAATTGTTGTTTTGAAACTCATCTGCTATGGTTGGTATATTATCTGCTAAACCGATATCACCACTTTCTTTATCACCTGTATGATTTGCTTCAAAACCAAAGCGTTGTTGATATCTTCCAGTCATAATACCTGCTCGAGAAGGTCCGCAAACTGTTGCACTTACGTGTGCATCAGTAAAAACAACACCATTTTTGGCAAGGTCATCAATATTTGGGGTGTCTAAATCTTCACTACCCATAAAACCAAAATCGATATAACCAGCATCATCTATAATAATTGCTATGATATTTGGTTTTTTTGTTTCATTAACCGTTAGCTCTGTAGTTTTTGTATATGGTTTTTTACTAGTACAAGTACTAAAAACTAATACTATGATGACACATAAAATCACAGATTTTTTACAAAGGAAATTGGTTCTCATAGCAATAATTTTTATTCATTTGGTATTCAAATTTCAAGCAAATGTTGTGATGATTTTAAAAAAGTTATAAAATTATTAAACAACATAGAAGTTTACATAAAAACTTCTATGTTGTTTAAAGTTAGTGTGTTATTCTTTTATAAATTTCTTAGATCCTATAGCGTCTCCGATATAAGTTTTAATGATGTAAATTCCTTTAGATAGATTTCCAACATCAATTCTTTTTTGAGAAGCATCGAATCTATTTGTCATTACTTTTTGACCTACAATATTAAATACCTCTACTTTATCTATTTTTTCTGAAGCAGAAATATTTAAATATTTAGAAGTTGGATTTGGAGATAAGCTAAAATTAAATCTTGATAAGTCTTCAACAGATGCAGTAGAGGTTTCAGTTAACACTACATTATCAAATCTAAAAGGTCTGTTGCCTGTATTCTTCACAAATTGAAGTCTAATAGTAGTTATTCCATCTGGTACTGTGAATGTAATTGATCCATCTGTAAACCATTGATCTGCAGTCGCGGTAGGCGTAAAACCTTCTATAATATTATCTCCTGTTTTACCTCCACTATCTCTAACATTTACCGAAGCAACGTAGCCACCGTTTCCAGAAACAAATCTATAATCAAATGTTGCAGTATAAGTTGTGCCCGGTGTTACATTGTCAATAACTTGGTACAACTGTCCTGCATTATTGTTAATATTTGCACAACGAGATAATGATATATTATCTTCTCCTATGAACTGAGAGTTATAACCTGACCATGGCGTAGTTATAGTGGCATCAGCTTGAGAAGGAGCTCCGGTTTGCGTATCAAAAGTACCATCTGAAATTAGATTTTGTCCAAAGCTAAATGATACAGTTAGTACGGTTAATAAAATTGATAAGAATGTAATTTTTTTCATAATGTTTAGTTTTAATGATTAATATTAAGTTTAAATAACAACTCTCGGGTAACTAATCCTAAGGGTGTTTTTGTTTTAGTCTTTTCCAGGACCTATGTTTAAATTTGGTTCAAAATCAGCATAATATTGTCCTAAAGGCGTAAGTGTTCCGTCAGCATCGTATAAAGCAGAATGAGTACCTGCTGAAGATTCTTGACCAAAAGAAAACCATGTATATCTTTCCACAAAATCTAATTCTTCTAATTGTGGTAAAACTTCTTGCATAAATTTTAATATCTGTTCTGGGTTAAATCTGTTATCTTCTGGTGATTCAGCTGTCCAGTCTGCCACAGCAAACTCTGTAATCCAAATTGGTTTTCCGAATAAGTTATAATTGTCTTTTAAATTATTAATAAAGCCTGTTGAATTAGCACCACCATAAGAATGAACAGCCATAAAATCTACTCTTAGCCCTTTTTCATTTGCTTTTTCCATAAATTCTATAATCCATTCGTTGGTCATTCCTACTACTGCAGGACTACCTAATGGCAAGCCAACCTCTTCTAATTTAGGCCAAAGTGCTATGGCTTCATCTACAGACATATTTGCTTGCTTTTCGCCATCTGGCTCGTTATAGCCTAGTAAATAATGTATTTTACCTTCGTCTTTAAGTTTTTTTAATCTTGCGATGTTTTCTTCGTTTAAATTCCATTTACCCCATTGCATCGGAACAAATTCAACATTTTCTGGCTTTAAATCTTGAAATTTATTACCCCAAGAATAATACCAATGCGCTTTCATACTTGACAATTTTGTTGACCATCTTGGGCTTGAAGAAGTAATGGCAAAGCCTTTTTTACCTGTAGCTCTAGCATTTGGACTTATTGGTTCTAATACTGGCTGTTCAATTTCGTCAAAGTTAAATTGACCGTCTTCAAACTTACTTTTACACGAAGAAGTAAAAATGATTAAGACTAAAAATATTCCGATATATTTTTGCATAATTTTTAAGTTTTATTTTTACTGTGTTGTTTTACCAACCGGTATTTTGAATTAAATTTAAATTTTTATTAAGTTCTGATTGAGGTATAGGATACAAATTCATTCGTTCTTCAAAAGTTCTAGTTTCTAATAATTTCTTTTCAAAAGTAAAACCGCTTAAAGTACCAGGAGTAATTTCCATTTGGAAAATACTTGTCGTTTGTTGCCCAATTTTCCATCTACGAATATCCCAGAATCTATGGTCTTCAAAAGCTAATTCTACTCTGCGTTCGTTTCGAAGTTTAGCGCGAAAATCGGCTTGACTTAAACCTGATGGGAAATCTGGCATATTTACACGTTGTCTTAACATATTAACTGCGCTAAGTGCCGTCATGCCTTGAGCATCTGCAACTTCGGGCCCATAGGCTTCATTCATGGCTTCTGCAAAGTTTAAAAGAACTTCACCGTAACGAAATAAAACCCAAGTATGTTCTCTACTTGTTGTGTTTGTTGGAAGCAAGTTTATCGCTTCGATAACATATTTTTTTAAATAATATCCTGTCTTAGTGGCATTAATTATTGGTCTACCATTTGACCCTCCAATAAAGCTTCCTATGGTTTGACCTTTCCACCTAGAGCCATTAAAAATGATTGTTTTTTCTAAACGAGGATCTCTGCCATCATAAGGATCTGTTGCATCATAACCAGATGTGCCGTCTGAAATTGGCAATCCAGTATTTTGCATTTCATAAGCATCTACTAAATTTTGAGTCGGACAGGTTCCTGTATTACCCCCTTCAAATCCAACAGGGAAATTTCGTCTTTCAAATCCATTAGAATTTCCTTCTCTACGTTCAAAAATCAACTCACTACTTGTATAATTATTAACAATATCTGAATAATCATTTTCTAACGCATATGTGTTTAAGTCGATTACAGATTTCGCAGCATTCGCAGCATTTACCCATAAAGAAATATCGTTGTTTGAATTATGTAACGGACTTGCATAGTAAAGTAAAACACGAGCTTTTAATGCTAAAGCGGTTCCTTTTGTTGCACGACCAGTTTCTGAAACTGAAGAAAAACCATCGTAATCTTCTGGTAATTCTAACGAAATAGCATCACATTCTGATACTATAAAATTAACGACTTCTTCAAAAGAACTTTGTTTGGCATCAATTGCTTCAGCCGGAGTTAACACAGTTGTAATTAAGGGTACACTTTTATATCTTTTAATTAACTCGAAATAAAAGAAGGCTCTTAAAAAACGAGCTTCGTAAGGGTAGTTATTAAATTGTTCTATAATTTCAGCGTAATCTTCATTGTATTCATCTTCTGGAAACTCTTGTCCTGCAGATTCTAAAAGAAATACATTGGATGCACGGATACCAGAATACATAGTACCCCAAACATTATCTATGGGTTGTAGCGCACTAAAACGCCCTTCATTAAATCTTTGAATATTAGATAAATCTAAAACGTGTTCTGCTTCATCTGATGCAGATGCACGCATAGCGCCATCGATACTGTTAAAATCTGTAGGAAGATAACTGTAGATACCTGTTAAAAAATTTCTAGAACGATTAAAATCGTTAAATACATCTTCTTTACGATTAAATGATGTTTCATCATAATCTAAATAATTACAACTACTAATTGAAATAATAAGTATGGTAATTAATGCGTAATTTATATTTTTTAATTTCTTCATTAGTACTTATTTATTAAAATTCAAGTTTAAGTCCAATATGATAAGAAGCAAGTGTTGGATAACCAACGCCAGTTGCTTCTGGGTCTGTTGCATTTATTGCATCCCAAGAGAATACATTCATACCTCGTCCATATATTTTTGCGTTACTAATTTTAGCCTTACTTACAAAACTTTCTGGTAGTTTATAATATACTTCTACGCGTCTAAGTTTTAAATAATCTCCAGAGGTTAACCAAATATCATTTTTACGATAATTATTGGCGTTTTCTAATAAAGAAAGTCTAGGCAATGTTGCTGTTTGAGCAGTTTCTGGTGTCCAGCTATTTGCTGAGAAATTTGTAATGTTAGTATTACCTCTTAATGGCCAAAAAACACTTTTTGTATTTAAATATAAAGTTTGATTGGCAATCCCTTGAAATAAAAGATCTACTCCAAATCCTTTCATTTCAAAACCAACATTAAAACTGTAATATATTTCTGGGTAAGCATTTGCATAGCCAATTGCAACATTATCTAATTCATCTATAACACCATCATTGTTTTGATCTTTATATTTAATGTCTCCTGGTCTAACATCAGAAAATAATTGTTGTGGACTATTATCTATATCTGCTTGATCTTGGAAAAAGCCTAAAGATTGTAAACCAAATTGCTGACCAATTGAATTGCCTGTTTCTCTTAAATAATCAAAAGGTTGAAATTCTTCATTCATCTCGATTATTTCATTTTTTGCATAGGTAAAATTACCTCCTAAAAAGTATTTAAAATTTTCAGTTTCTTTTTTCCATAAAAGTGATGCTTCAATACCTCTATTTACAACTTCTCCTGCATTTTCTATCGCAGGTGTTATGCCTATTAAAGAGGGTATAGCTCCGCCAGTTCCTACAAGAATATTTTTTCGCTTATCATAAAAAGCATCAACTGTTGCTGTAAGCGATCCGTATAATTTAACGTCAATTCCAATATTACTTTTTATAGAGTTTTCATAGGTTAATCCTTCTGCGGCTAAACGTCCTTCTCTAATACCTCCAGCACTAGTATTATTATCATTAAAGTAATAACCACCACCTCCGCCAAAAGCTTGTTCAAAAAGGTTAGAAGTCATGATATCGTTTCCGCTCATTCCCCATGAAGCTCTTAATTTTAGAAAATCAATAGCTGTATTATCTTTTAGAAAATCTTCTCGATTTACAATCCAACCCGCAGAAATTGCTGGGAAAAATCCGAAGCGATTATCTTTTGGTAAATTACTGCTTCCTGCATATGACAATACTCCGTCTAAGAAGTAGCGATTTTTATAGGAATAGCTAGCTGTAAGCATCAAATTTTGTCTTAAAGCGGTATTGTATTGACCATCTCTTACTCGTTTATCTTGATGATACATAAACGAGGTATTAAGTTTTCTATCATTCCAAGTTTTATCATAATTTAATTTTGCATAAACAGTTGCATGCCTAACTTGGTCTCCAAAACCATTAGAAAAGTTTAAGTCTGTTTCACTACCAAAAACAGTAGCTATAGTATCTCTAATTGCACCTGTTTGTGGATTTCTTGTAAATGATAAACTTTCGTATAAAAACTCACGAATTTTACTCTCTGTGTAGTTGATTTCGTTATCATAAGCTATAGCAACTTCTGCTGATAAACCTTCTGCTAATTTATTTAAATCTTGTACAATTCGCCCGTCAACTTGAATTTGTCTTCCATTAGGTTGTCTTACACCAGTTGAAGAAACTAAAGCTACAGGATTATTATCATAAAATTCTGTACCTCCCCATTCTCCGTTAGGCGTTCTTACAGGAAAAACTCCTGAAGGCACACTATAAAGTGCATCCATTACACCGCTTACTCTAGCACCAGGTTCTGTTCTACCGTCTATGTTACCTGCAACATTCACAATAAAATCTGTAGAATTCGTTAATTTAATATCTAAGTTTGTTCTAAAATTTAAACGATCATATCTAATTTGACTGTCGTATCTTTCATCTAAATTGGTATTATCAAATAAGCCTCTTTCATTTTGATAGTTTAATGAAGTAAAGTACTTTACATTTTCTCCTCCTCCAGAAAAATTGATGTTTGCATTGGTTGTTGTTCCAAAATCTCTAAATGTCTCGTCGAACCAGTTAACATTAGGAAGTAAAGAAGAATTTTCATTAATTTGATATCCAAATAAGTCTTGATCTGAATAAACCGGACCATTACCATCTAAAGCACTTGCTTGGTTTACGGCTCTTGCATAATCATATGCTCCTAAAAACGTTGGCTTGCGAAACGCAAAATTCCAACCTTTATCAAAAGTAGTTTCTATCTTAAACCCTTTTGAATCTCCTCTTTTTGTAGTTACTAAAATTACACCATTGGCGCCACGTTGGCCATATCTTGCAAGTGAAGTTCCGTCTTTTAATACAGAAATACTTTCTATATCTAAAAGTGCTATAGACGTTAATGATCTTTCAAAACCATCTACAATCACTAAAATTGAATTATTGTTAGATGAACCTCTACCTCTCATATTTAAACCAGGACTTCTGTTCCAAGGTTCTCCGCCATTTTGAAGTACCATTAAACCAGAAAGTTGTCCATAAAGGCTTTCTGTAGCGTTATTTAAAGAACTCTTCTCTAAATTATCAGAATAAACAACATCTATAGATGATGTTACTTCTTCTGCTGATTTTGAAATACCAAAACCAAGATTAATTTTTTCATCAAACCTCCCTAAACTAACTTTAATATTCTTGTTGTCTACATAGATAGTTTTCTCTAGGTTGTTTAAAGATAATTTAATTGTACCACTGAAAGAATCACTTAAACGAACTACTCCTAGCTCATTTGTAGTTTTGAATTCAAAAGAATTATTAATTGATTTTACATGAACTCCTTCTAAAGGAAGTCCAGAATCATTAACAACAGAAACAATAATTTCTTTTGTTTGACTCAAAACAACTTGAGTAAAAAGCGTTAGAACAATTACAGCGAAATTTTTAATAATTTTTTGATTTATATTCCTTACCGAATTATATAAACCTATAAAAGTATAATGCTTTAAATGGCTCTCTAAAGCTTCGCCTTTATATAGTTTTTCTATTTTGTTTTCTTTCATTTGATAGTGATTATTATGTATTCAAATTATAGTTTATTCCCAACCTGGATTCTGAACAAGGCCATACCCTTTATTTATTTCATTGGGTGGAAATGCACTTAAATAATATTTTGGCGAAAAATTAGATTTCCAGTAACGTTCTGGAAGCTCAAAAGTTTCATAATTTAGAGTTCCATTTTGTCTTCTTGTATTTACTCCTTCAAAAGTTTTGGTAAAAGCACTTTCTATTTTCCATCTAACAATATCAAACCATCTTACCTCTTCGTAACCAAATTCTAAAGCTCTTTCTTGTAATACTGCATTTCTAAATTCTGTTTGTGAAAGACCAGTTCTTAAATCATTAAGGCCAACACGATTTCGTACTTTATTGACTGCTGTATATGCTTCTGCTGTAGGGCCGCTATTGATTTCATTTAATGCTTCTGCATAAGAAAGATAAATTTCACTTAATCTTAAATAGGGCCATTGTACGATAGATTGTATAGAAGTTGCTGAATTTCTTTCTAGCATAAATTTTCTAACTCCAAAACCAGATTTAGCAATACCTGCATTGATATTTCTTCTTTCGCGACCACCAATGTATAACTCAGCGTTACGTCCTTTATAAGTATCTCCATTTATAAGAACAGTTTCATAAAGTCTTGGGTCTCTATTTAACCATGGGTCATTTGGATCCCAGCCAGATCCTGGTGCATCTATTGGTGTACCATCTGCCATTGGAAACATATCTACATACCCTTTTGTTGGCAATGCCACTCCATAATTACCACATGCTTGATAAAAGTAGTAACCCGTTCCCCAGTAACCAGTAGATCTAAAACGTTGTCTTGTACTGATTAAAATTTCATTATTACCACGCTTATAATAAGCATCTTGAAAATCTTGTCTTGGATTGCCTGTATTTACTAAATCATACCCACCGCCGATGTCTAATAAATCTTTTGCAGCTTGTGCAGTACGTAACCATAAATCTGCATCGTAGCCTCCATGCCATGTCATAAGCTTATCTGAAGCTTCACCGGCAAGATATGGTTGAGAATTATTAAATAAAGGACTTGCGCCAAATAAAAGTACTCTTGCTTTTAACCCCATAGCAGATGCTTTGGTAAAACGGCCATCCATGTTAGAAGGATCTTCGAGCGTTAAAGGCAATACGTCTATAGCTTCATTTAACAAAGTCACAATATTTTCCATAGTTTCCCTTGAAGTTCCTCTAGGTAAATCTGTATCGTCTGTTGGCTTATATGCTTTATCCACCCAAGGTAAACCTCCGAAATGACGAAACATATCTGTATAATGGACAGCTATAATCATTTTTGCCTCACCTTTTAATTGCTCAATATATTCTGGTGTAGCATCTTTTATTTTATCTGCATTCTCTATAAAATTCCATCCAATTCTTATACCGTCCCAACTGCGTTCTTGCGTAAAATGATATTTTGTATTTGTAGCTTCATTTTCTGCAGCAGCAGTATATTGCCCGCTATAATATTGTCTGTTAACACCACCCCAAGCAAGAAAACTTTGTGTAATATCTGTTAAGGATTCTAGTAAATCCATACCCATTTTATTCTCTTTTGCGCCCCAACCGGTCTGTAATCCATAAGGCAAAGTAGAATATCCGCTCCATAAATAACGCTCGGAAAGTTCTAAAGAACCGAATATAGTATCTGCAGTAACGTCAACACTTGGTTGTTTTTCTAAGAAATCATTACCAAATTCAACTTTTTCACAACTGTTTAAAATCAAAGCTATAATAGCAATGATATATATTAATCTTTTTGCTTTCATATGTGTTTTATTTGAGTACTTCGTTTATTTATTTTCATTATGATTTTTATAAAAAGTTAACCCTAACTCCAAAATTATATAATTTTGTAAGCGGATATTGAGAATCGTTTGCTGTTCTTGCTTCTGGGTCTGTTATGTCTAATTCTGATATTGTGATAAGGTTAGATCCATTTATAAATAATCTAAAATTATTTATACCGATACTTTTTAGGTAAGAATTTTTCAAGTTATAACCAATTTCTAAATTTCTCAATCTTAAGTAAGAAGCATCACGTAACCAAAAATCTGAATCTTTTGAATTATTTGCACTACCGTTAAGCGTCATTCTTGGGTAAGTAGCTGAATCTGCTGTTTCTGGTGTCCATCTGCCATCTGCCATATACTGTAATAAGGAACGGTCTAAAGTTGCACCAAAAGCAACACGATATACTTCACCTAACATTCTAGAAGTATCAGTAGCACCAACCCAAGACATAGAAAAATCAAAGTTTTTATATTCAAATCCTAGATTTAAACCGAAACTATTTAATGGATACACGGGATAACCAATTGCTTTTTGATCATCTTGATCTACAATACCATCACCATTTAAATCTTTATACACCATATCTCCAGGTTTTAAATCATACTGATGGTCTGGAACATCGGCACTTTGGTCATTAACACCGTAAAATCTATCAAAAATATATCCAAATGGTTGCCCAACAGGATGACCTGTTCTGAATAAATAATCTTCGGATTGAGGAATTTCATCTTGAAAAATTATTTTATTCTTTGCATGAGACATATTCGCATTTATCCAGTATTTAAAATCACCGTTAATTCTTTGATTCCAATTAAGTTCTACTTCAAAACCTTTATTCTGAACTTTTCCAATATTAACTGCTGGCAAATCATATGCAACATAAGATGGAACTGTACCTCTAGTTGTTAAAATGTTTGAACGATTTTCTACAAAATAATCTACTTTTAAACCTAATTTATTTTGTAAAAACTTTAATTCTATACCATAATTTTGTTTTTCAGCTGTCTCCCATGTTACATTAGCATTTCCAATTTGTCCTTCAATAGCTCCTTGTTGATTATTAGGATTGTCTATACCAAAACTATAGCTTCCATTTGTTGGATCGTAACTATCTGGTAAATAAAGAAAACGACTACCGCCAATTCTATCATTACCAACTAAACCATAAGAGGCTCTAACTTTCATAAAATCTACAATGGTTTGATTTTCCATAAAAGATTCATTAGTTAAAATCCATCCTGCAGAAACCGCTGGAAAAACACCAAATCTTTTATCTTCTGCAAAATTTTCAGAACCATTGTACCCAACACTAAAATCTAAAAAATATTTATTTTTATAATCGTAATTAGCACGTCCAACTAATCCCACTAGGCCACGCGGAATATCTGTAAATTGTGCAGGATAGTATACTTTTTGTTGATTATATAATAACAAAGCACCAACACTATGATCTTCAAACTTATTCTTATAACTTAACCCTCCTTCTAAATACCAGTTTCTACTAGTTGCGTAGCTTTCTCCGTAAGACAAATTACCATCAACTCCATTTCTTCTATAAACAATTTCTTCACTATTTTGATCTGCAATAGGATCTATATCTCTTAAAAATACAGGAGTGAAATTAGCTACCGAAGAGTTTCTAGACTTTGTATGTCTGTAGTCTGTATTGTAGGCAAATTTTGTTCTAAATTTTAATCCAGGAATAAAATTTAATTCTTGTTCTAAACCAATATCAAAATTTAATCTATTGTTAACAATGTTTGAAAAACCTCGGCCATAAAAAGATTGTAAACCATCTTTTTTTTCTCCAGGAATATAATCAGTTCCATTCCTAATATATCTTCCATCAATTATACCTGGACTAGAAAAAGGCACCGACCAATAAATATCTCTAAACAACTGATTAAAATTTCCACCTGTATTCGGTTGATTTCTAACTCCAACACGACCACCAATAGTTAAAGCTAATTTAGTAGTGTTCGTTAATTTAATATCTAAGTTAGAACGGTAATTATATCGCTGAAAAGAAAAATTATAATCATACTGCGTATCAAATGTTTCAAATAACCCGTCTTGCATCAAAACACCTAAAGACACAAAATATTTAACTCTTTCTGTACCTCCAGAAATATTAACATTTCCTTGCGTCTGTTTAGCTGTAGGCTTTAATAAATAGTCTAACCAGTTTGTATTTGGATATAGTATTGGATTAGAACCTGTTCTAAATGCTTCTAGAGCTTCTGGTGAAAACTTTAGATTTGCAGGGTCAAGATTAGGATCGTCATTTAACTGCGCCTCATTGAATGTTCGCGCATAAGTATAGCTATTTGCAAAGTCTAATAATCTTGTTGGTTGTTGCAAACCTGTAGAATAACTAGCAGATATTTTCGCCTTACCTATTTTTCCTCTTTTGGTAGTTACTAAAATAACACCATTCGCACCTCTAACACCATAAACTGCAGTTGCTGATGCATCTTTTAGTATTGAAATACTCTCGATTTCGTTTGGATCTAATGAAGTAAATGGTCTTTCAACACCATCCACTATAGTCATCGGCTCTGACCTATCTTCTGATAAAGAAGCAATACCTCTTAAATAGATATTAGGATCATCTGCTCCTGGTTGACCAGAAAATTGAACCGTTGATAAACCTGTAACTTTTCCTGCTAATGAATTAGCAACGTTCGCTGCTGGAGATTTGATTAAATCTTCTGAACTCACAGTACTTATTGCACCGGTAACGGCAATCTTTTTTTGTTGTCCATAAGCCACGATAGTTATTTCTTCTAAATCTGTTGTACTTGGCTTTAAAACAATATCAATTGTCTTTCTATCATTAATTGCAACATCTGTTTTTTCAAATCCAAGTGAACTAAAAGATAAGGTACCTTTTGCAGAAGCCTGTATTTGGTACAAACCATCAAAATCTGTCATAACTCCATTTGTTGTTCCTTTTTCCATAATTGATACTCCAGGTATAGGGAAACCCTGATCATCTGTTACATTTCCTTTCACCTCTATTTTTTGAGCTGATAAGCTATGGTTTATTCCAAATAAAATTATTAATGTTAGGAACAAGTAAGTTCGTGTTTGTTTTATTCTCATAAGTTTAAAGTTTCATAAAACTGATTATTCGTTTTGTCTTTAATTTCATAACAAATTTTAATTGCTACTTAATAATTTATTTTTACTGATTATTGAATTTCTAAAATTCTAAAATTTCTTTTAGTGCAACTTGCTTTTTAAACACTCGAAATAATTTAGTTAACTTTTATTTAACAAATTTCGAATAAACAAGAGAAGATCGTTAGGACAAATTGACCAATATTTAGGGGTAAATAAACCTAAAACAAAAAAAATCTCTTATTTATACTAGATTTAATAGGGGTTAAAAGAAACACCCCTATTTATATTGGATTTATACTTTTTATAATTTGTATAATCAAAATTATTATTTTACTAAAAATTTAGCCACTTTGTGAAATGAATTTATCTTTACTTTTAAATAATAAACACCTTTTTTTAAAGAAGAAATATTTATAGAATTTTCTATTTTTAGTGTATTCGAAATATTCAAGACTTTTTTACCTAAAACATCATAGATAGCAATATTTAAATCTTTTATATTTTTATCAATACTTATGTAGAGTACTTCTTTTGCAGGATTTGGGTAGACTTTAAAATTTGACGCAGTAAAATCATTTATAGATAATGTTGTACTGGTAACAACTTGATTATAAAAAGGCTCAGCTGGCAAATTATTTTGATTGTATATAGCAGCATTAACTCCAGTGTTTAATGAAGCATAGGTTAAGGTTATTTCTTGATCAGGATTTAACGTAGTAGTAGGAATAATTTCTATTCTATCTTCTACAATAGAAATTTGCTGAATAGTTTTATTGCTATTGTTGTTTTTTAATATAAGAGAACTAGAATTTACAGAAGAAGATTGATTTATTGATGCCTGTGTTCCTAATTCTTTAAAAGGAATTATTATTTTATTATTTCCTATATCATAGACCAAATTTACTTCATCAATTACAGGTCCATTTCCTAAAGTTCCTCCATAAAAAGCCATTTCAATCGCAGTATACCATCTATTGGCAAAGATATTCATGTCTGAATTCGATTTAAAATGAAGATTATCACCTCCTTCATCAGCTAAATTAATGTCATAGGTTAATGGCCCTTTTAATGCATATGTATTTGAATTAATTACTTTCATTTGAGCCTCTCTTATCACATCATTACCAGAAAAACTGCTTTGACCTATTTGACCAATTATTGTTTTGGTTTCAGAAAAATCTTGTGAAACATTAGTTACAAAGTTGTTAAGAGCGTTTTCATAAGTACTTTGAGTAGTTCCGTTATTTGCATCTGCTTCTCCTTGAAAGAATAAAACCCCCGCAATTTCTCCACCTGCTGCAATTATTCTCCTATACATAGAACCATACAATGTAGAGCCATTTGTTGCACCTGGTTGCCATTGTGATATTCTTGACCCTCCTTTAGCTGTTGGAATAAAAGCAATTGGAATTCCTGTTTTTGCAAGAATTTTTGTCGCTACAATTGGCCAAGGAGATCCTTTTGCGCTGCTACCATCACTACTAACTTGATCTATTTGCCCCGAGTTATTATCTGTGGCATCTGAAAGTTCTTTCCAGTTATCATCATTTCCAAAAATACTTGCTTTTATACTTTCGTGTGAATAAGAATTTAAGGTATTTCCTCTTCCAGAAGCATTACTTTGACCAGCAATCACAAAAACATCACCAATACCAACGTTATTAACATTGTTAACATTACTTGTTTCGTTGCTAAAACGAACTGCCAATGTTCCTTGACCCGTAGATTGATTTGACAACGTTCCAGAAAAAGTACCATTTGTAGGATTACTATCTAAAGTGGTAAATGAAGCGCCATTATAACTAACTTCAATACTCGTTGGATTTCCAGAATAAGTCCCAGAAATTGTAAGATTTGCTTGGTTTGAACTATTACGTTGAAAAACCTGATATTCATTAATATTTGTGATACTTAAAGTTCCTGACGGTTGGTTTGGGTCATTATTTTTAAAGGTAATATCATCAATAAAAGAACCCGTTCTTGGTGATGAATATCCTTTTGTGTATTGCGTTTTTCCAGCAGAAGCTATTTCTGTATTTGTTATACTTATACTTTCTATAAATACAGTCCCATCATTAGAATATTCGAATGTAAGCGCGCTATCTTCTACAGTTGCACGATACCACCTTGGCGTATTAATACCAGAAGATGTTAGACTTTTTTCTGAAAGCAAACTGTAACCAGACGAATTTAATCTATAAATACGAAGGTTTTGGAGATTTGTATTTACCTGAAATACATATCCCGTCATTCTGCTATCTGATCTTGATGAGGCACCACCTCTTAATGTAAAAGCTGAACGACCAGCTTCTGTATAGGTCTCTTTCCAAATAACCGAATAATTTTTTGAGGAAGGAAATAAATCCATATCAAAAGACAAACCAGTAGTTGGTCCAGAACCCGTTAATGTTTGCGTTTTATTATTTGTATTGGCTTCAATTACAGCTATACCGTTTTGAGCAGTAATATTTGCAGGAGCATTGCCTGGTGTATCCGTTTCAAAATTATAAATTATTTCTTGAGCATATGTTTTTAAATTTCCTCCTAAAAAAAACAGTATAGTTATATAAAAGCAATATTTTTTGGTCTTAAAAGTAATGTTATTCATAATTTTTAATTTTGTTATTATTTAGTTAAAATTAAATATGGTCAAATTTTTCACAAAGTAGTTTATAAGAGATAACTACTTTTTTTTGCTGTTTAATCGATCTTTAAGTTCACCTACTAATTTTGACTGGTTATTAGCAATGTTTTTTGTCTCCTTTTCAGAAGAATTATGGTTATAAAGCTCTACAAAACCATCTTTATGAAGTGTTAATCTATAGCTATTTGTTCTAAGAGTATTGGTGTTTTTGGTGTAGGATAAAGCAGAGTAGTCAGTCTTTTTTTCTGGATTTTGTAACAGTTCAACCAAGGATTTTCCTTGTGCAAACTTTGGTATTTCTAGATCTGTCAAATCACACAAAGTTGGAAATATATCTAAAGTTTCTACAATTGCATTTGTTTTTTTATTTACCTTTTTTAACGTTGGTGTCGAAATGATAAGTGGAGAATGCAATGATTCTTCAAACAAACTGTGTTTTCCCCAAATGGCATGTTCACCTAAATGCCAACCGTGATCTCCCCAAAGCACAATTATGGTGTTTTTATCAGCACCTGTGCTTTTTAATTCTTCAAGAATTTTACCAACTTGTGCGTCTGCATAAGAAACAGCAGCAGCGTAATGTTTTCTAACATCATTAGCAAAATTTTGATCATTGGTAGGATTTTTACCCCAGCGATTGTATTTCATAAATTCTCCAGAATTATGCCATGTCGTTTTTCCTTTTGGCTTCTTAGGATGATTTATTGCTGGCAATTCTACATTTTCATACAAATCAAGATATTTTTTTGGAGCGCCAAAAGGTAAATGTGGCTTAATAATTCCTACCGCTAAAAAAAATGGTTTTGTAGTATCTAAACTTAATTCTTTTAATTGCGTAATGGCTTCATTGGCAATTAAACCATCAGGATATATATCATCATTACCTTCCGTAGCTTGAAAAACATCCATTTCATTAGCCTTTACTCTTATTTCTCCATTGGCCAAACCATGCATAACACCTTTTGGATGTTGCCAATTTTGAACTGGTAATAAATGTTTGTCCCAAGCATTTGGCATTTCTACTTTTGTGCTATCATTCCAATCTTTACCACCTCTGCCTCCTGGGTGATGAGACACCTTACCTACAGAAACGGTTGTATATCCATTTAATTTAAACCATTCTGGCATACTAGGATCTATCTTTTTTGGAGATTTCGCCATCTTTTTTGCTCGTTTAAAAAGTGCATCATTTTCAGCAGGTCCGTATTGCCCAGTTAAAAGTGTATAACGAGATGGGCCACAACTTGGTGCATTAACATAATGCTTTTCAAAAGAAATTCCTTTTTCTGCTAATTGGTCTATGTTAGGTGATACTATATAAGACGCTCCAAAAGATTTTAATTCTGGACGAAGATCATCAATACAAATTAATAGAATATTAGGTGGTTTTTGGGCTGCTATTTTTTTATTGCAGCTATAAAATAAAAAAAGTAAACCAATACTAAATGCAATTTTTGAAAGTTTCATTTTTAAAGGTTTACTTAATTAATTTTACGCACTATTTAGCTTTAAAACGAATACGTTTTAAAGCATTAATTGATGGATATTTAATCTAAATCTAATTCTTTATAAAATTTTTGTAAAGTATAGAAAGCTTTCTTTTTATTTCCTGTTTCAGAAATTAGCCCTTTTCTATTCCAACCTTCTTGATACGGCGAAAGCATTCTTCTAGGTGAGCGGAAATCTGCCAAAATCCAAGGAGTCAATCCACTTAATTGAGGAATTTTTCCTAAAACAGGTAAAGATTCTTTATACAATAAATCTTGAAATTCTTCACTCCATCTTGTTTTTTCATCAGCGTGATATCCTTGCAAAGCGCCTGCACCAAACTCAGAAATAATGATTGGTTTATCAATATCTACTTCCCATCTAATATTCTTAATATTATCAACTTGGCCTCCATACCAGCCATAATATTGATTAAAACTTAAAATATCAACAACTTCTGCAAACCTATCCTCAACAACCATTACATTTTTATCTCCTTTTTTAGAATGATCTTCTAAAGCAGCGCTTATAAGTCTTGTATTGTCGATGTTGCGCGTAGTTTTTGCTAGTTTAGATAAAAAGTTGAAACGTGCATCAGATTGAGGAGTTTCATTTGCCATAGACCAAATAATTACTGAAGCTCTGTTTTTATCTCTACTAATTACTTCTTTTAATTGTTGTTCTGCTTTTTTGTACGTTTTTGGGTTTTTCCATTGGATGGTCCAATACACCGGGTTTTCTTCCCAAAGTAGTATTCCCATTTCATCAGCTAAACGAACAATATTCTCATTATGAGGATAATGTGCTAAACGCATAAAATTACAACCCAATTCTTTTGCCCAGTTTAAATGCATTCTAGCATCTTCTATAGAATATGCTCTACCCCCACGAATAGGGTTTTCTTCATGAGCACAAATTCCTTTTAAAAATATTTTTTTACCATTTAATAAAATATCTGAACCTCTTGTGGTAATTTGACGAAAACCAATTTTATCTGATATCTCGTCTTCTCCAGACTTAAAAGTAATATCGTATAATTTAGGATTTACATCACTCCATTTATTTAATTTTCTTACAGGAACTTGAAAAGCAACATAACCTTTATCGTCTGTTTTATATTTTTTTGATAATTTTAATTCAGGAATGGTTAACAACACCTCTTTATTAGCTTTGGTATCTCCATTTAATTGCACGTAACCATTTAGTACTTTATCATTAGTTTTATCTAATTGTAAGCTATAATCTTCTATAAAAGTTGGCGCTAATTCATATATGGTTACATCGCGTGTAATTCCGCCGTAATTCCACCAATCTGTATTTAAAGTGGGCACTTCATCTGCACCTCTTTTATTATCAACTCTAACAATCACAAAATTGTCTTTAGCTTTTACTCTTTTGGTCATTTCATAATTAAATGGTGTAAATCCGCCCAAATGGGTTCCTAATTTCTTGCCATTTACATAAACATCTGCACGATAATTTACAGCTCCAAAATGCAAATAGTAACGCTTATTAGCGTCATAATTTTCGATATTAAATGATTTTTTATACCATAAAGAACCTTCATAATAGAATAATTTTTCTTTTTGAGAGTTCCAATCACTTGGCACCATAATGGTCGGAGCAGTATCGAAATCATACTCTACCAAATCCATTTTATCTTTAGGTTTTTTATTTAAAAAAAATGCTCCAGCTCCAGGGTTTTCTGTCTTATCGTGAGGTTTCCATCGGTAATTATAATAGCCAGTTTCATACACATCAACGATGTAATTCCATTTACCATTTAATGTTGCTCCTTCTCTTAGATAATTATTTTGTAGTAAATTTTCTTGAGAAAATAATAGAGTAGTGGTTACTATAAATAAACCTAAAAGCAGTCCTTTTTTTATCATATCTTATTTATTATTGATTTTGTAATGAACACAATTTTAAAGTGTACGTATTTCTTGTCATCAAAAATATAAATTAGATCTGTTTTTTAGGGGTGCTTATGCATCAATTAATGGGTGTTTTTATTAAGATTAAGAATTACTCTTAATAATTTTTTCTTTGTATTTAGAAGGCAAACAATCAAATTGTTTTTTGAATGATGTTTTAAAGTATTTGTAATCATTAAACCCAACTTCATAAGATATTTGACTCAAATTTAACTCTGAAATTAGTATTAAATTTGCTGCTTTTTTTAAACGAATAGAACGTATAAATGCAGATAATGAAAGGCCTGTTAACGATTTTATTTTTCTAAACAAGCTAGATCTACTCATGTTTAATTCATCAACCATGGTATCTATTCCAAAATTGTTGTTTTCTAAGTTATTTTCTACTAGAACAATGGCTTTTGTAATAAAATTATTTTCGATATCTGAATCTTCATTTAAATCGTTTATGGTTGGTTCAAATCTTACTTTATTTAATAAATGCGCTCTTAATTTATCTCTATTTTCGAGTAAACTCTCTACTCGTGCTTTAATAACCAAAGAATCGAATGGTTTTGTTACGTAATCGTTTGCTCCAGTTTTTAATCCTTCAATTTCAAAAACGGTAGAAGTTCTGGCTGTTAGTAATATGATAGGAATGTGCGAAGTTGTTATTTGAGATTTTAGTTCTTTACAAAGAGTAATTCCATCTTTGCCAGGCATCATTAAATCACTTATAATTAGATCTGGAATTTCTGATGATGCTTTATTAAAACCAATATCTCCATTTTCTGCTTTAATAACGTTATAAGTATCTATTAAAATATCGCTTAAGTAGCTTAAGATATCTGGATTATCATCTATTATTAATACGGTATGTTTTTTAGAATTTAAGTTTAAAGTTTCTAATTCTTCGGATGGTCTATTTTTAATATAACCCTTTATATCATCTGATTTTATAAAATTTTCATCAATCATACCTTCGTATAGTTTTTGATCCATAGCTAGTTTTATGATGAACTCTGTTCCTTGATTTAATTTACTTTTTGCAGAAATAGAACCATGATGAAGCTGAACAATTTTTTTTGAGAAAGAAAGTCCAATCCCGCTTCCAATCATACTGGCTGTATTCGCAGATTTAATTTGAAAAAATCGATCGAAAATCTTGTCTAAATCTTCTGATTTCATTCCTATTCCTGAGTCTTTTATAATAATTGTACAGAAATTTTTATCTGTATTTATTGTCATTTTAATTTTATCTCCATCAGCGGTATATTTTAATGCATTTGACAACACGTTGCACAACACAATTTCCATTTTGTTTCTATCAAAAGGAAAATTAATTTCATCATTTTCTGCTTTAAAGCTATATTTTATGTTTTTTGCTTTAGCTGCTTCTTTAAAATAGAGGTAAACTTCGTTTGAGAATCGAACAAAATTTCCATGAGACACATCTAGTTTTAATAAGCCATGATCTGCTTTTCTAAAATCTAATAGTTGATTAATTAAATTTAATAGTCTGGTCGTATTCCTTTCTATATAACTTAAGTTTTTAGCCACTTTAGATGAGAGGTCGTTGCTTTCTAAAAGTTCTTTTAATGGACTTATAATTAAGGTTAAAGGTGTTCTGAATTCATGAGAAATATTTGTAAAGAAATTTAACTTAGCTTCTGTTAACTCATTCTCTTTTTCTTTGTCTATTTTGGCTATTTTTAAATTATTTTCTAATCTTATTTTTGCGTTATTAGAACTAATAAGATAAAAAATAATCAAACTTATAATAACTATATAAATAAGGATGGCAAGCGTACTTTTCCATGGAGAACCCATTAATGAGATTTGTAAAGATTTAGGGCTACTCCAGTTTTGATTGTCTCTTGAAGCTTTAACTTTTATGTTGTATTTTCCTGGAGATAATCCTGCGAAATTAATTTCATTTCTATTCTGTAAATCATTCCAATCTTTTTGATCTCCTTCTAGTTTATATTGATATTTAACATTTAGATTGCCTAAAAAATCATTCACTACAAAAGACGTAGAAAAAAAATCTTCTTTATGTGATAAGTTTATTTTCTCAGCGTAATTAAAGTTTTTGTCAAGAATCGTATTGCCTTTATTATAATCAATAATTTGATTATTTACTCTTAATTTAGTGAAGACAATTTCTGGTATATTATTATAATCTTTAATATTTGAAGGATTGAAATAAGTTACATTATCCATTCCGCCAAAAAAAATAGCATCTTTTTGATAATTAAAAAAGCTGTTATTATTAAAGGAAGTTGTCTTAATTCCGTTTATATCGCCATAACTTGTTATTATGTTTTTAATATAATCATACTTTACTATTTCTGTATGGGTGCTAAACCAAATATTAGATTCATTATCAAAGGTAAGTGCACAAATAAAATCGCTATTTAAATTATTTTCTTTAGTGAGTATCTTTTCAACTTTTAACTTATCTGCTTTCGTTATTCTTAACTTAATTAATCCGTTTGGCGTAGCTAACCAAAGATTCTTATCTCTTACGGCAATGGAATTAATAATTACACTTGGAAGTTTTTCTTCTAACAATGTAGATTGATGACTAAAAGTTTGATTTTTAGAATCATATAAGTGAATTCCATTATAAGTACCTACCCATATTTTTTGGGATTTATCTTTAACAATAGTTGTTACTCTATCACTCTCTAGTTTTAGGTTTTTATTAAATTTTTCTGAATAGAAAACATAAGAATCTAAATTATTAATTTCATTAAGATTTACAATTGCTAGACCTACTTGTTGTGTTCCTAAAAATAATTTAGCATCACTAATTAAAAAAGCGGTTACTTTTTTAATCGCTAGATTTGAAAAAATTATTTTTTCTTGTTTTAAATCAAAAACAGCAAAACCATCAGCAGTTCCTATATAGAGTTTGTTTTCGTGTTTGTAAAACGAATTTACTTTAACATTCCCAAGTGATTTTATTTGTTGTAGATTTTGATAGTCTTTACCATAATATACACCGTGTTTCATGGTGCCAATGAAAATTCTGTTACTTGTTTTAAAAATGGCAGAACAATTAAAAAAATCTTTTAATTCTTTATTTTTTAATTGCCTATTTATGTTCTTAAACCCATTTCCTTCCATTATTTTTATTAAACCACCACCTGCTGTAGAGAGCCAAGTTATATTGTTAATATCATGATGAATGTTTAAAATTGTATTGTAATTGCTTCTAATTTTTTCAGATGATTCTGATACTAAATGTATTTTACTAAAAGTAGATAGTTCTTCATTACTCCTATATAAACCATTTCTCCAGGTTCCAATCCAAATTCTATTGTATTTATCTAAAGAAAGTTTCTTAGAAAAAGAACTTATTACGCCTGTGTAGATACTGTCTATTTTTTTTGATTCATAGTTAAAACTGTAGAGGTTTTCATTTTTACCACCAGAAGCAATCCATATTTTTTTTCGAGATTTGTCTGAAAGAATGTCATAAACCGTAAAATTAAAATCGTATCTCGTAATCTTTTGCTTTTTAATGTCAAAAAACATTAGCTTATTCCCGCTACAAAACCACATATTATTTTTATAATCTTTTACAATGCTTTGTATTTGCTGATAATAATTATAGTGCTCAATGAGTTTGTCTTCTTTAACATCAATTACAAAAACACCATTTCTCCAGGTTCCAACCCAAATATTTCCATTAACATCTTGCGATATTGCTGTAATTCTTAAATCTCCTTCTTTAGCGAGATCTATTAAATAGTTATAATTTTTTATTTCATTGTTTTTTATATCCAAATAAGAAAGTCCACCACTTTTTGTTCCAATCCAAAGATTTGAGTTATTGTCTAAGAAAAGAGTTTCTATGTTTTCATTTAAAAGCTCATTAAATTTATCATTTGGCTTTATATATTCAAAGTCAAATCCATTAAACTTTGTAATTCCGTTTTCTGTTCCTATCCATTTCAAATTTAAATCGTCACTAACTGTGCTAGAAACATAATTATGAGACAAACCTTGTTTGGTCGTAATAAAATCTATGACATAGTTTTCTTCGTTATTTTGTGAAAAAATAACAGATGAAAAAATGGTAATCCATACCAGAAAAAAATATTTGAATTTCATAAATTAAAAATTATGCCAACTTTTTACTTTGCTAATATTAATACAACTCTACTAATTATGCAATTTTATTATTGATTTTGACGTATTAATACCCGTATTTGAACTTATAGTCCCATAGAGGAAGCGTTTCTTTTAAATATATTTGAAAGTAGTAAGTTACTTTAAAAATATAACAAAACTTAACAGAATAGAATATGCTTAAATATAGTTTCTTTTTTGGGTTATTTGTAATTGGTTTATTTGGATGTAAAGAAGCGAACAGTCAAAAAAACCCGAATATTATAGTTGTTCTTGTTGATGACTTAGGTTATAACGATGTTGGTTTTAATGGGTGTGATGATATACCTACACCAAATATAGATAAAATTGCAAATAAAGGCGTAAAATTTACCAATGCCTATGTGAGTTATGCTGTTTGTGGCCCTAGTAGAGCAGGGTTAATTACAGGAAGATACCAAGATAGATTCGGTTTTAGTAGAAATCCACTTTTTGCGCCAAATGATCCAAATATGGGTTTACCAAAATCTGAAGAAACTTTGGCGGAAGCTTTAAAAAAAGCAAATTACAAATCTGTTGCTTTAGGCAAATGGCATTTGGGGGCTCACAAATCTCAACATCCTTTAAAAAGAGGTTTTGATGATTTTTATGGGTTTTTAAGTGGTGGTCATCAATATTTTCCTGAAGATTTAACATTAGAAGATGAGTTTGCAGTTACAACACAATTTGGCGCTTACCGAACAAAACTATTAAAAGATTACGAGAGAGTTGAAGAAACGGAATATCTAACAGATGCATTATCACGAGAAACCATTAATTACATAGAAAAACATAAACAAAATCCTTTTTTTATATACTTGGCTTATAATGCGCCTCACGGCCCATTACAAGCAACAGAAAAGTATTTAAATCGATTTAAACACATCGAAAATAAAAAAAGAAGAACGTACGCAGCAATGGTAAGTGCTGTTGATGATGGCGTAGGAAAAATTTTAGATAAATTAAAAAAATCAAATCTCGAAGAAAATACTATGGTTATTTTTCTTTCTGATAATGGTGGTCCAGAGCGCAAAAACGGTTCGGATAACGGAATTTTAAGGGGCGGGAAAAGTGATCTTTATGAAGGCGGAATTAGAGTGCCTTTTGCAATAAAATGGCCAAAAAAAATTCCTGAAAATATGGTTTACAATAATGCCATAATCTCATTAGATATTTTTGCTACAGTAATTGCACAAACAACGCAAAAAATTACTACCAAAAATAAAATCGATGGGATAAATCTATTGCCATTTCTAACCAACGAAACTAAAGAAAATCCTCATGAATATCTTTTTTGGAGAAAATATGATGCTAACAAACACGCCACAAGAAATGCTAAAGGCGATAAAATTGTTTTTATCAAAGAAGAAACAAAACTATTTGATTTAAAAACTAATATTTCAGAAAAAGAAAGATTTTTACTTCAAAACGAAGAAATCTCAAATGAATTAAGTAATAAATATCAAGAATGGGAAAGCACATTAAAGAATCCTATTTTTCTAGGCTTAGGAGAAGACAAAGAATACAATTCTAAACATCCTAATCGATATAAAAAAACAAACTAAAACCTCATGAAAAATCTAAAATTCTTATTATTTCTTTCTTTAGCTATTTCGTTTTCCTGTAAAAAAGAAACTAAGAACATTGAAACACCGAAACAACCAAATATTATATTTATTTATGCGGATGACTTAGGATATGGTGATGTAAGTGCATATGGCGCAACAGAAATTAACACTCCAAACATAGACAAATTAGCGAATGAAGGTTTGCGTTTTACCAATGGCTACGCTTCATCTGCAACCTGTTCTCCTAGTAGATATGCATTGTTAACAGGAACTTATCCTTGGCGAAATAAAAACGCAAAAATTTTACCAGGAACAGCCCCGTTGATTATTGCAACAGACCAAATGACCATTCCTAAAATGCTAAGATCAGAAGGGTATCAAACAGGAATTGTAGGAAAATGGCATTTAGGTTTAGGAGATGGTATGGTTAATTGGAATGAAAGAATTAGTCCAGGGCCAAATGAAGTTGGTTTTGATTATAGTTATATCATGGCTGCAACGCAAGATAGAGTTCCAACAGTATATATCAAAGACGGATTAGTCGTTAATCTAGATGCAAATGATCCAATAGAAGTGAGTTATGATAAAAACTTTGAAGGTGAACCAACAGGAACAAAAAATCCTGAACTTTTAAAAATGAAAGGAGACCCTCAACACAGCAACAGTATTAATAATGGAGTGCCGAGAATTGGTTTTATGAAAGGTGGTGAAGCGGCAAAATGGACTGATGAAGATATGGCGGATACGTTTTTAGAAAAAGCGCAATCTTATATTTCAGCACAAAAAGAAAAGCCATTCTTTTTATATTATGCATTACAACAACCTCATGTGCCAAGAATACCAAGCCCAAGATTTGTAGGTACTTCTGGTATGGGCCCAAGAGGTGATGTTATTATTGAAGCAGATTGGTGTGTTGGTGAAATTATAAAAACATTAAAGAAAGAAGGAGTATTAGAAAATACACTTATTGTTCTTTCGAGTGATAATGGTCCTGTTATTAATGATGGGTATTTAGATGATTCTATTAAAAAATTAGGAAACCACAAACCATGGGGACCTTTAAAAGGAGGCAAATACAGTTTGTTTGAAGCAGGAACTCGTGTGCCTTTTATTACGTATTGGAAAAACAAAATACAACCAGGAACTTCTGATGCTATGGTATCTCAAATAGATCTTTTTAATTCTTTAGCTACGTTAGTTGGAAGTGATAAAAAAGGCCCTGATAGTCAAGATTTACTAAATGTTTTTATGGGTAAAAGTAAAAACGGAAGAGAAAATTTAATTTTGGAAGCAACAAGCAGAACCGCTTTTAGACAAGGAGACTGGGTCTTAATACCCTCATATAAAGGTGCAAAAGTGAATAAAATTAAAAATATAGAAACTGGAAATTCTAAAGCGTTTCAACTCTATAATCTAAAAGAAGATATTGGTCAAGAAAATAATTTGGCAGAAAATAATCCAGAAAAGCTAAAAGAAATGCTAACCGCTTTTGAAGCTATAAGAGGAAAAGGTTATAAAAAAACAGAGAAATTAGAATTCAAACTAAAATAAATTGTGAGTAAAAAACTATTCTTATTCCTGTTTTTAATCAACCTATCTGCTTTCTCACAAGAGGTAATTTGGATAGGTACTATAAATACCGATTTTTTTAATGAGTTAAATTGGAAATTTAGTAATTCTAATGAATCCCCAAATTCAGGAACTATTGATAGTAATATTGCCATTCCTTTTGATTTAAAAATCGAAAACACAAATCAGTTAATTAAGGCAAACGGAACTATACATCTAGGTAATAAATCATTAATTTTAGAAAACTCAACTGTTCAAGCTAATACTATTTTCGCAGGAACAATACATATTAATAATAACGCCTATTTAGACCTTGAAAGTGAAAACCCGTTACAAGGTAACTTTAGTATCAATTTAAATGCTGGAATAGGTTGGGTAAGAACCAAAAAGTTAGATGGAAATACAATAAACTCAAATTTTATAACTCAAATTAAAGTAAATAATCAAACAGCTTCTTATAAAAATAATTTACGCCTAGACAATTACTATTTAAAAGGCACTGTGTTAAGAAGTTATTTGAATTCAACTGCTCCTCTTGCAATATTCGATAAAATTAATGTAGAAGGAAATTCTGCAAATTTAACTGTAAATAAAATTCACTCAGGAAATAATATTCCAAATAATTTAAATAATAAAATCCATTCCTTTAAACTAAAAAAAGGTTTTATGGTCACCATAGCATCAGAAGCTGATGGTACAGGAAAAAGTAAAAATTATATCGCATCAGAAGAAGATTTAATTATTAATGAACTACCAGAATATTTACAAAATAACATTTCATTTTTTAGAATTGTTCCTTGGAACTGGGCAAACAAAAAAGGCGTAGGTGGTAATTTTGAAGGAATGAATCAAGCTTGGTTTTATAACTGGGGAAATTCTTCTACATCAACTTTAGATAAAGAATACGTACCAATGTCTTGGGGCGCTGGCGGAGCTAATGATGATGATGACATTACAAAATATAAATCAAAATTTACAGCAACACATGTTTTAGGATTTAATGAAAGTGATAATTGTGATGATCAATCAGGCCAATATAGTAATTTATGTCAAACAGATGTTGCAGTAGGATATTATAAAAATTTGATGAAAACAGGTTTACGTTTAGTATCTCCAAACGGTAGAGAAAATGCACCTTTTGGTTGGCTAAAAGAATTTCATCAAAAGGCAACTGCACAAGATGTTCGAATAGATGTTATTGGTGTGCATTGGTATGATTGGGGATCTACCCCAAAGAACAGCCCAAATGCAAATCCAGCAACTGTTTTTAATAGATTTAAAAATTATTTACAAAGAGTATATGATTTGTATAAGTTACCTATTTGGATTACTGAATTTAACGCAAATCCAAACAGAACAACTTCGGTTAATTACGAATTTATGAAACTTGCACTGCCTTATCTAGAAAACTTAGAGTATGTAGAACGTTATGCTTGGTTTCAACCCAATTCTGATGTGGCTGACTACTATGATTCTAATAACAATTATACAGAGGTAGGTACTTTTTATAAAAATCAGATTTCTACACCAGCTGTAACAAAAAGTACCATAACAGCAGATAATAATTTAGACCTTTATTATAATAAAATCGCTTTTCAAACAGAAAACGTATTTATAAATGGTGATTTTGAAACTGGAGATTTAACGGGTTGGTCTGGCTCATCATCAATTGACATTTTAACTACGGATGCTGTATATGAAGGTTCTACTTCTGGCAGAATTAAATCTGGTGCTGGAAACATTTATCAAGAAGTAACCGTAGAAAGTTTAACAAAGTATGATTTATCATTTTACACCAAGTGGTATACAACTCCAACATCACCCATAGAAATTCAAATATTAAATGCTGCTAATGATGAAAAAATAGCATCTAAAATGATGACTACTTCAACAGACTGGAATTTAGTTACTTTTTCTTTTTTGGTTCCAGAAAATGTAATCTCTTTAAAAATTCTTTTTCAAAAAGAATCCAGTCCTGGCTGGTTTATAGATTATGCGTTGTTAAAGAAGAATTCAAATACGTTGCGTACTTTTTCTTATGATTTTGAACAAAACTTACAATTATATCCAAATCCTACTAAAAATAATTTTACTATACGAAGTCTAAACGTGTTTAACGCGTATGCTATTTACAATGCACAAGGCAAGTTAATTTTACATAAAGAGAACTTAAATTCTTTAGTCGAAAAAATAGAGTTAGAAAATATTGCAAAAGGATTATATACTGTTTTGATTAATCACTCTAATCAAAAAAAATCTGTGCGTAAAGTAATTTTGAATTAAAATGAAAATAACACATGACTTTTTATATCATTTAGAATCCGAGCCAAGTGAAACTAAAAATCTAGCAGCTAAAAATCCTGAAAAATTGGCAGAACTCAAAGTGATTTTGGAAAAAGCAAGAACTGAATCAGAAAATTTTAAATTTTAAACATGAGGAAGATTAAAAACTTTTTACTTATTATTTCTTTTGTATTGCTCTCGTGCAAAACAGAAAAAAAAGAAATTAATCCTTCAAAAAAACCAAATATCTTATTTGTTTTAGTAGACGATTTAGGGTTAAAAGATTTAGGTTTTGCTGGAAGCCAATACTATGAAACACCTAACATAGACCAATTAGCTTCTAAAAGTACGATTTTTACTCAAGGGTATGCTGGTAGCAGAGTGTGTAGTCCGTCAAGAGCCACGATTATGACGGGTAAATTTACGGCAAGACATGGCATAACCAATTGGATAGGTGAGAAATCTGGCAAAGACTGGCGTAAAATGAATCGTCATGATAAATTACTTCCAGCTGAATATGTACATAATTTAGCACAAGAAGATATAACCTTAGCAGAAACTATGAAAGACAATGGTTATAAAACCTTTTTTGCTGGAAAGTGGCATTTAGGAGATAAAGGATCTTATCCTGAAGATCATGGTTTCGAAATAAATATTGGTGGTTGGGATAAAGGCGGTCCTGTTGGTGGATATTTTTCTCCATTTAAAAATCCACAATTAGAAGATAAACAAGATGGCGAAAATCTTACTATTCGATTGGCGAATGAAACAGTAAATTTTATAAGTCACAATAAAGAAAATCCGTTTTTTGCATTTCTATCATTTTATGCGGTGCATGGCCCAATTCAAACCACGCAAGAAAAATGGAATAAATACAAGGTTAAAGCAGAAAACCAAGGTATTGCAGCCAGTGGTTTTAAAATGGAACGTAAGTTACCAATAAGACAAACTCAAGACAATCCTATTTATGCAGGTTTAGTAGAAAGTATGGATGATGCAGTTGGTGTTGTTTTAAATGGACTTAAAGCGGCTGGATTAGATAAAAATACGATTGTCATTTTCACTTCAGATAATGGTGGTGTTTCTTCAGGTGATAATTTTTCAACATCAAATTTACCCTTTAGAGGAGGTAAAGGCTATCACTGGGAAGGCGGAATAAGAGAGCCTTATTTAATTTATGTGCCTTGGCAACATTCAAAAGGTAAAACGATTGAATATCCTGTAACTGGTGCAGATTTTTATCCAACAATTTTGGACTATGCGAATATCGACTTAAAACCTAATCAACATAAAGATGGCATCAGTTTAAATTCTTTGATTGAAAGTGAAGTCGAATTACCTGAACGACCTTTGTATTGGCATTATCCACATTATGGAAACCAAGGTGGTGATCCTTCATCAATCATTAGAGAGGGTGATTGGAAATTGATTTATTATTACGAAGATGATAGCAATGAATTATACAACATGACAAATGATGCTTTTGAACAAAATAATGTTGCTAATCAAAATCCAGAAATCACTAAAAAACTTAGCAAAAAACTAAAAAATTGGCTGCGAAGTGTCGATGCTAAATTTCCTGAAGTTGATACTGAATTTAATCCTGAAAAAAGAGCCAATTACGATAAAATGATTCGTGAAAAACGTTGGCCAAATAAGGAAAATGAAAGAATCAAAATACTTTCAAAAGAATTTCAACCGAACAAAAATTGGTGGGGAAGTAAACTAACCGGTGAATAAAAACTATGTTTAAAAAAGTAATAGTAGTAGTGATGTTTATTTTTATGTTGGCTTCTTGTAAAAGTCCCGAAATACAAAATAGACTTCGTAAATCTTTTAATGAAGGCTGGTTATTTGAAAAATCTAAAGACTCATTAGCTTTAAAAGTAGCTTATAACGATGCTAATTGGAGATCATTATCATTACCACACGATTGGGCAATAGAAGGTCCTTTTAAACCCGAATACGATTTAAGAACTGGTGGACTTCCAATTTTTGGAAATGCTTGGTATCGAAAACATTTTGTAATTGATGCCTCTGAAGAAGGAAATAGTATTACTCTTGATTTTGACGGGATTATGAATAATTCTGTTATTTATATAAATGGTAAAAAAGTATACGAAAGACCTTATGGTTATATTGGTTTTCAAATAGATATAACACCCTATATAAATTTTGGTGAAAACAATGTTATCGCTGTAAAAGTGAATCCAGAAGAGCTTTCTGCAAGATGGTATCCAGGAGCAGGCATTTACAGAAATGTATGGCTAGAAATTAAAAATCCTGTACATATTGAACATTGGGGAACACAGGTTTCAACTCCTGTTATTACCAAAAATAATGCTAAAGTTTCAATAGAAACAAGAATTGTAAATAAAAACGATAACTCAAGAGGAAATTATCAACTTAAAACAATTGTCTATGATGCTGAAGGTGCTGAGGTAGCATCAAAAATTAGTGCCTTTGGATTTGAAAAGAATATTGAATCAAAAATCAATCAAGATTTAAACATTACAAATCCAAAACTTTGGGATTTTAATACACCTCATTTATACAAAGCAGTTTCCACTATTCTAAAAAATGATGTGATTATAGATAATTACGAAACCAACTTCGGAGTAAGAACCATTGAATTTACCAGAGAAGGTTTCTTTTTAAATGGTAGACATGAAAAAATTAAAGGTGTTTGTTTACACAATGATTTGGGTCCTTTAGGATCTGCAGTAAATTATAGAGCTACCCAACGCCAATTAGAGATTATGAAAGACATGGGTGTAAATGCCATTAGAACCTCCCACAACCCAACGTCTCCAGAACAATTAGAACTTTGTGATAAAATGGGGCTTTTAGTTCAGGCAGAAGCATTTGATTGCTGGGAAATAGGGAAAACTGAAAACGATTATAATAAGCATTGGGACCAATGGCATGAGCAGGATTTACGCGATATGATAAAACGGGATAGAAACCATCCATCAATTATTATGTGGAGTATAGGAAATGAGGTTAGAGAGCAAAAACAAAAAGAGGGTGCTTTAATTGCTAAAGAATTGACTAGAATATGTCATGAGGAAGATGCAACCAGATTAGTTACATCGGGATTTAATAGTCTTAAAAATGCTATAAAAAACGGACTTGCAGCAGAAATAGATTTGGTTGGTGCCAACTATAAACCGACAGAATATGCTAATGTTATGGAGAAAAATCCTGATTGGATTATTTATGGGGCAGAAACCGCTTCTACAGTATCTTCCAGAGGCGTTTATCATCTGCCATTAAAAGATTATGACAAACATGAATCATTACAAGTAAACAGTTATGATTTTAATGCGCCATCTTGGGCATATCCGCCAGACGTCGAATTTCATTTTCAAGATTTATTGCCAAATATTTTAGGTGAATTTATTTGGACAGGTTTCGATTATTTAGGAGAACCTACACCTTATGGTGGTAAGGATAATTTTACACACGGTAATTGGCACAAAGATTGGCCTTCTCGAAGTTCTTACTTTGGAGCCGTTGATTTAGCAGGGTTTCCAAAAGATAGATTTTACCTCTACCAGAGTCAGTGGACAACAGAGCCTATGGTACATGTTTTACCTCATTGGAATTGGGAAAACTCAGGTGTTAATAACATTCCTGTGTATTGTTATACCAATTGTGATGAAGTCGAGCTATTCGTCAACGGAAAATCACAGGGTAGAAAAACAAAAGGAATTGATAAAACAAGAATTCCTGTAAATTTTTATGCTTGGAAAGGTAAAGCTAAATATTTCGATTCTCCATACCGATTAAATTGGAACGTGTCTTATGAACCTGGAAATATTGAAGTGGTCGCTTATAAAAATGGTAAAGAAGTTACCCGTAAAAAAATTGTAACCGCTAAAGCGCCAAGCCAAATAGAACTAGTTGCAGATAGAAACACCATTACTGCTGATGGCTATGATTTATCTTTTATTACGGTTAAAATAAAAGATAAAAATGATGTTTTTTGTCCGTTGGCTGGTAATAAAGTTAATTTTAAAATTACTGGACCAGCCACGATAGCTGCTGTTGGTAATGGCAATGCAGCTTCTATAGAACCTTTTCAAGCAAATTATAGAAAAGCTTTTAATGGCCTATGCTTATTAGTGATAAAAAGTAAAAAAGGAGAAACAGGAGAAGTCACTATTGAAGCGTATTCAGAAGGGCTAGCGGCCAAAACAATAATTATTAAAACTAAATAACAAATTAGAATTTGAACAATTATAATATCATTTTAAAAATGAAATTCTATGCTAAATTACCTAGAATGATGAGTATTATTATGCTATGGCCAATAAATCAGCAACCTTTAAAAGCGCAAACAACTAAAACAACATCCTCATCATTAAAGGAATTAATTATACGCTCAATCCTGCAACAACCCTATTAAAAATAACCCTAACAGAACCTGTTTTTAAATAAAATATAAAACAATATGAAAGTCAATCATTTATTCCTTTTAATAACGACCATAATTATCTGTAGTTGTCAGAAAAAAACGATGGAGAAACCAATTTATACAGCAGATAGATGGGAAAGTCCTGAATGGGAAAATCCAGCTATTTTTGAAAGAAATCGAGAAAGTCCGAAAGCATCTTTTTATACATATACCAATGAAAATGACGCGCTAAAAAATGAAAGTTGGGAAAATTCATCAAACTATAAAACGTTAAACGGTACATGGAATTTTTATTATGCAGATAGTGTTTCTGCTAGACCAACGGATTTTTACAAAGATGATTTTAATATTGATGGATGGGATAAAATTGAAGTGCCATCAAATTGGGAAATGAAAGGTTTTGGAACTCCTGTATACACCAACATTAAGTATATGTTTCCTGAAAACCCACCTTTTATTCCGCATAATATCAATAATAATGGAAGTTACAAAAGAGATTTTGAAATTCCAGCAGATTGGGATGGAAAAAGCAAGTTTTTGCATTTTGCAGGTGTTAGTGGTGCCATGTATGTTTGGGTAAATGGCGAGTTTGTTGGCTATAATGAAGGCAGTAAAACTGCAGCTGAATTTGAGATTACAAAATTTGCGAAAACGGGTAAAAACACAATTGCTGTGCAAGTATTACGGTGGTCTGATGCCAGTTATATGGAAGATCAAGATTTCTGGAGATTGTCTGGAATTGAAAGAGATGTCTATGTATATGCATCAAACAAAATTGCTTTAAGAGATTTTAGAGTAATTGCCGATTTAGAAAACAATTATAAAGATGGTGTTTTAAATGTGACTTTAGATATTGGAAATAACTCAAATTCTTTAGAAGAAAAAGCATCTAAAATTCAGCTGTTAGATGGCGATAAAGTTATTTATGAAGATCGTAAAACGAACCAATTAAATAAGGGAGAAAATTTAGTTCATTTCAAAAAAACCATTCCAAATATAAAAACTTGGAATGCAGAAAAACCAAATTTATATACACTATTAATAACCGTAAATGGAGAATCTACAGCCATAAAAGTTGGTTTTAGAAATATAAAAATTGAAAACAGTCAGTTTTTAGTAAATGGTAAACCAGTATTAATAAAGGGTGTGAATTTACACGACCACGATGATAAAACAGGGCACGTTGTTACTGAAGAGTTAACGATAACAGATATGGAGATTATGAAGCAGAACAACGTGAATGCGATTCGTTGTAGCCATTATCCTAAAAACCCATTTTTCTATAGATTGGCAGATAAATATGGTTTTTATGTAGTTGATGAAGCTAATATAGAAACCCATGGAATGGGCGTTACACAAGATATTAAAAAGAAGCCAGAAAAAGCAAAAAAGCATCCAGCATATGTGCCAGAATGGAAAGAAGCACATTTAGACAGAACTATAAGAATGTTTGAACGTGATAAAAATTACCCAAGTATTGTTATTTGGTCTTTAGGAAATGAAGCTGGAAATGGAGAAAATTTTCATACAACCTACAAATGGTTAAAAGAAAATGATAAAACCAGACCTACACAATATGAAGGTGCAGTTGGAGAAGAAAATTCTGATATTGAAGCACCAATGTATTGGAAAATGGGGCAAATGGAAAAGTATGTTAGAGAAGATGGGAAAAAGCCATTAATACAATGTGAGTATGCCCATGCAATGGGAAATAGTTTAGGAAACCTACAAGATTATTGGAATTTAATAGAAGCCAACCCAACAATGCAAGGTGGTTTTATTTGGGACTGGGTAGATCAAGGAATTTTAACAAAAACAGATAAGGGTGAAGATTTTTGGGCATATGGAGGAGATTTAGGAGGCTTCGAGTTACAAAATGACAGTAATTTTTGTTTAAACGGTATTGTAAATCCGGATAGAACTGCACACCCAGCATTGTTTGAAGCAAAGAAAGTATATCAATACATTAAATTTAAAAATATTGATGCATCAAAAGGAAAAATTGAAATCAAAAATATTTATGATTTTACCAATTTAAATGAATTTAATTTTTCTTGGACACTTTTAGAAAACGGAAAAGAAGTTAGTAAAGGTGTTATTGATGAACTAGATGTAGCGTCATATCAATCAAAAAATATGAACGTAAAGTTACCGAAGTTAGAAAATAGCTCAAGTGATTATCACTTAAATATTTATGCAAAATTAAAAGAAAAGCAAGCATTAGTTCCTCAAGATCATGTTGTAGCTTTTGAGCAGTTTCAGTTACAGAAAGGAACTTTTATTCCTGTTTTAACAGATGCTGGAGATGCTTTTAAGATTGATAAAAATGAAACGTCACTAAGTGTTTCTAACAATACTATAAAAGCGCAATTTGATTTAAAAACAGGAATTATTTCTTTGTTAGATTTTGGGAATGGAAACATTATTGTGCAAGGATTAAAACCAAATTTTTGGAGAGCAACTACAGACAATGATTTCGGATTTAAAATGCCTAAGAAATTAGGTGTTTGGAAAAATGCAACAGAAAACCAGACGCTAGTTTCTATTTTAGAAAGTAAAACGGAAGAAAATGTAAATATTACTGTAAAATATAATTTAGGAAAAGCAAAAAAATCCACAGCTATATTAAAGTATACATTCTATAAAAACGGCAAAATAGCAGTTGAAACGGTACTGGACAATTTAGATTCTAAATTACCAGTTTTACCAAGATTTGGTAACAATTTTATCATCAAAAAAGAATATGATAATGTTAATTGGTTTGGTAGAGGTCCGTTTGAAAATTATCAGGATAGAAAAACGGCTGCTTTGGTTGGTAATTATATGGCAAAAGTTTCAGAGTTATATTTCCCGTATATAAGACCACAAGAAAATGGTTATAAAACTGAAAATAGATGGGCAACTTTTACCAATGATAAGGGAGAGGGAATTAAAATTACTGCACCAAGTTATTTTGGCTTTAATGCACATCATCAATATAATTCAGATTTTGATGCAGGTAATAAAAAAATGCAAAGACATACTACAGATATCAAAAAAAGAGATTTTGTAAACATTAATATAGACGATGCACAAATGGGAATTGGTGGAGATAATAGTTGGGGTGCAATGCCACAAAAAAAATATCAAATTAAACCTAAAAACAGGTCTTATACATTTACAATATCAAAAATTGATTAACTAAAATAAATTATAATATATACATATATGAAAAATAAAACGATTATTCTTTTTGCTCTTTTTTGCTGTTTCATTATCAATAAAGCACAAGGTCAAGATGCAGAAAGCAAACCAAATGTACTATTCATTATTTGTGATGATTTAAATGATTATCAAGGTATTTTTGGTGGGCATCCCCAAGCAATAACTCCAAATATAGATCGATTGGCAAAATCTGGAGTACAGTTTGTAAATGCACATTCTAATGTGCCAGTTTGTTCGCCATCAAGAAACAGTTTAATTACGGGCGTTTATCCTCATAGTTCAAAAGATTATGGTTGGACAGATTTAAAAAAACAGCCTGTTCTTAAAAATAACAAAACATTAATTCGTTATTTTAAAGAAAATGGATATACAACAATGGGTTCTGGAAAAATTACTCACAAAAGTATTAGAAAAGATTGGGATCAGTGGGGTATGCCTCTTCAACATAATTATGGCCCAACTTATTATGATGGAGAGAAAAGTACCAGTAACCCAAAAGTACCAGCACCTTTTAATTCTATTGGTAGTATAGATGGCTCTTTTGGTAGACTTTCATCTGCAATATCTCAAGGAAAAAAAGGAGAAAAAGGATGGATTTATGGTTGGAATAAAAAACCTATGCGTTATATAAATGATAATGATAGAGGTTTAATGCAAGATGAGTTGCACGCAAAATGGGCAGTTAAAAAATTTAAAGAGTTAGAAAAAAGAGAAATACAAAAACCATTTTTTATGGGAATAGGTTTTGTTAGGCCTCACACACCACTGCACGCTCCAGACAAGTATTTTGATCTATTTCCTATCGAAGATTTAAAATTAGATACTTGGAAAAAAGACGATAAAAAAGATACACATTGGGCTGCAAATTTTGATGCAAACCTAAAAGGAACAAGATATTATAGAATGCTTTTAGAATCTTATAATGGAGATAGAGAAGTAGCTCTAAAGCATTTTTTACAAGCATATTTAGCTTGTGTAGCTTTTGTTGATGAACAAGTTGGTAAAGTTTTAGATGGTTTAGAAAACAGCAAATTCAGCAAAAATACCATCGTTGTTTTTACAAGTGATCATGGATGGCAAATGGGCGAAAAAGATTATATCTTTAAAAATTCACCTTGGGAAGAAAGCACAAGAATTCCTATGATTATTAAAATGCCAAATGGAAAAGCAGGTCTAAAAGTAAAACAACCCGTTTCTTTAATCGATTTATTTCCAACTTTAAAAGATGTTTGTAATTTAACAGGAGATCATAAAATTAATGAAAAAGGTGGAGAGATAGGTGGTTTTAGTTTAAAACCATTTTTAGATTGTAAACCAAAAAAATGGAAAGGTCCAAATGGTGCCTTAACCGTAGTTGGTAATTATGGTGTTAAAGTACCTACTGAGAAACAGAATTTTTCTTACAGAACTGAAAATTGGAGATACATTAGGTATAGTAATGGTCAAGAAGAATTATACAATCATAAAAATGATAGTTATGAATGGACAAATTTAGCCGAAAATAAAAAGTATAAAAAAATAAAAAATAAATTAGAAAAAGAGATGAATGCAATCATTCAAAAATAATATGAAGAACTTAAGTGTTCGTTTTTTGATTTTTTTAAGATGTTCTAAAAACAAAGAAAATACTTCCTTTAAAACAGGATAAATCTGATTAGATACTAATTAAGTTCTTATAGGGTTCATAGTGGTGTTCTTTTAATTTATAGTGCTTCATATTATTGATTAGGCAATAACAAAATAAAAGGTAAAAAAGTTAATAACGCTTGGGTTGGGCATCAATGCCACAAAAAGTATATCAAATTAAACCTAAAAACAGGTCTTATACATTAACATATCAAAAATAAATTAACTATTACGAATTATAATATATACATATATGAAAAATAAAACGATTATTCTTATTGCTCTTTTTTGCTGTTTTATTATAAATAAATCACAAAGTCAAGATACAGAAAGTAAACCAAATGTACTATTCATTATTTGTGATGATTTAAATGATTATCAAGGTATTTTTGGTGGTCACCCGCAAGCCATAACTCCAAATATAGATCGATTGGCAAAATCTGGTGTTCAATTTATAAATGCTCAATCTAATGTTCCTGTTTGTTCTCCTTCTAGAAACAGCTTGATTACGGGCGTTTATCCTCATAGTTCAAAAGATTATGGTTGGACA